>OGTS01000009.1_pt1 | contig 234534 bp, 244 predicted proteins | sample 1574681 | NCBI WGS metagenome assembly OGTS01 (sample SAMN03295829, study PRJEB24534) | human gut metagenome | isolation source: fecal sample 4 from infant 4 | host: Homo sapiens | place: USA: Pittsburgh, PA | collected 2014-07 | reverse complement strand
TATATATATAATTTTAATAGAATTATTATAGTCGAATAAGGGTGAAGTAAATGTTGAAAGATTTAGAAAAGATCGAATTTAAATATAATCCTCACAGAGGGATAAATATTGACATAGATGGATTAGAGGATAAAAAAATTTACCAGTTAATAGATTTGAAAGACTCGATTACAACTAACCGCTTTTCTACAGAATTTTTTAAATATTTAGCTCTTTTGGATCAGAGTATTATTTTTAATAAAATTGAGTATGTTAAGAACAATAATTTTGAAAAAATTATTTCAATGCCAATTGGTTTAAAAGATAAGCAAGTTAAAAGTTATATTGAATTAATCTCGACTATAGCAAATCTTAAACAACAAAATAAGGATTTAATATATTTATTATCTACTATAAGAATAAATGAAAATTCTGATTATAATAAAGCTTGTGTTTTTGGTTCTTCATTCACTTATACTGATGATAAACTTTTAAAGACAACTTTCTACTTTAAACTTAGGAAATCTTCATTAATGGATGATAACTATGTATATGATAATCAGTATTTTTTAGATAAACTTTATAGTTTTAATATTCAAAATTTAAATTGTATTTTAGATGATTTAAAAGAAGGTTTAGTTAATAACTATTTTTATTTGAGATTACTTGGCGTTGATTTTTGTCATGATGGAGAAGTTTATTTTAAAATATACATTGAAAGTAAAAACTGGGATAATTTACTATTATATGTCAAAGGTCTTAGTAAAAAACAAAAGGAAAATTTTGAAAAAATATTATCAGAAAGTAAAAATTCGAGTTTATATTTAGATTTAGTTAGTATTGTAAATAAGATTGATTCAAAAAATTTGAATTTATATTTTCTAAAGAAGGTTTAAAAATGGGTTATAAAGCAAGAGAAGATATAGTTTTAAGGAATATATATGATAAGTATTTTGTTATTGATTTGTGGAATCAAAATTATAGATTACATGAAAATATAGTATCTATTAATTATGTGTCTTATTGTATATTTTCTTATATTCAAAAAGTTGATTGTGCTGAAATTAATGATTTAATAGAATTTGTATACTCAGAGTTTAGTATTCCAAATTCTATGTCTAGAGAGATGATAAATGACGATATTAATAAATTTTTAGAATTATTTATAAATCTTGGATATATTATATCTGATAATAACGTAATTGTTAAAAATACAAACTTAAAAAATGTAGAAAAAACCTTGGATATACATAAATCTACATTCGATTGGGAAAAATGGAGTATAGAGGTAGGTAAGAAAGGTATTCCTCTTGCTGGGGGAATAGAGCTAACTTCGCATTGTAATATGAATTGTTTACATTGTTATCAACAAAATTTAGATAGAGATTCATATATGAGTACAAGTGATATTAAAAGAATAATAGATCAGCTTGAAGAAGCTAATGTTCTATTCTTGTATTTTACTGGTGGTGAAATATTTACAAGAAAAGATTTTTTGGAAATTTATATGTATGCTAAAAGAAAAGGTTTCATCTTGTCTTTGTTATCAAATGCTACAATTGTTCCAGAAAAAGCTTTTGAGATTTTTAAAAAATATCCTCCCGAAATATTTAGCGTCTCAATTTATGGTATGACTGAAGAAATATATAATAAAGTTACTCAGACTAAAACAAATTATAATAATGTTATTAGAAATTGTGAAAGAATAAAAAAAATGGGAATATATCTTGAGCTTAAATTCATAATATTAAAGGAAAACTTGCATCAATTTCAACAATTTATAGAATTATGTGAGAACTTATGTGTTGATGTTAATTATAGTTCAGAATTATTCCCTACAATAGATGGGGATAAGAAGGTATTCGATTATAGAATTTCAAATGAACAAATAGTAGATCTTATAAAGATAGAAAAAGAATTTCCACAAGTTTTAAATCATGTAACGAGCTTAAAAAATCCTTATTTAGGAAAAGAAGATGTTCCATTATTTATGTGTGATATTTGTGAAACGGATTTTTTAATAGATGACAGAGGATATTTGAATCCTTGTAGCAGATATAGAATTAATGATTATTACTTAGGAGAATGGTCATTTAAAAACGCTTGGGCTGATATTCAAAAAATAAGAAAAATAAAGGCTATAGATACGTATAAATGTAGAAGATGTAAATATTTACAAATTTGTAGTCCTTGTGCTGCTCAAAATTTACTTGAAACTGGGGATATAAATGTACCAGGAAAATTAAGGTGTGATTTGGCTGAAAGAAAATTCAAAGAATTTTCAAAAGATATATATTCAGCAGAAAAAAATATAGGAGGTGAAAAAAATGAAAGAAAAAATTGAGTACGAAGCTCCTGCTGTAGAGTTGATTAAAATGGAATCAGAACAGCCAGTTGGCAATGGTGCAGAAAAGTCTTCAAAATGTGGTAATAGATCATGTTGTTATGCTGGAGACCAAAGTTCTAATGGATGGTAGAATGAACTGAATATTAAAAATATCAACAAAATTTTAAAATTTTGTTGATATTTTTAAGTTAAGTAAATTATAAAATGAAATTGGAGAAGAGATGAAAAAAAATAAAATATGTATTATATTGTTTTCTTTATTATTTTTAAATGCATGTGTTTCTCAAAATTTTAATATGAGTCAAGGAGATAATAATAAAAATCAAACTGCTCATGAAGAAAAATCTGCTCAAAATAATCAATCAAATAGTGATGAAGAAAAAGACAAAGATAAAACAAATAAAAATAGTAAAGAAAAATCAGAAGATAATAAATCTGGAAAAAATATTATTGATACTGAAAATTCCAAGAAAGATTTGTATTTAGGAACAGATATAGAACCATTTGCTCAATATTATTATTCGGATAGTGATAATTTAGCCAATATGGGAGGTGTTCATTATAAGAACTTCTTCTCATTATATAATAATTCTGGCGATGAGTATTGTTCTTTTAATTTAAAAGGTGAGTATAAAAAGCTAGAAGGTAAAATTGGGAATATAGATGGGTCAGATCAATATGATTTTACAATAGATATATACGGAGATAATAAGAAGTTAGCATCTTGTTTTGTAAATTCCGCTGAATTGCCAACAGATATTTCTGTTGATGTGTCTGGTGTAAAAAATCTAAAATTTGAAATAGGAGATGGATCAGATTCAGAGTATCCATATTACATTGGTTTTGCTGATATGAAGCTTAAAAAATAGATTGACCACATAGGTTAAATAAAAAGAGGAAAATATGACTAATACAAATAATCCTAATTACAAGTATATTTTATTAGCTGAAAAATTAGAAGAAGAAGGAGATTTTTTAACAGCAGAAAGAAATTACTTATTGTCTGTTATTAAAAATTCTGAACTTATAGAAAATACTGATGACAATGATGAAAATAAGATTTATTATATAAATGATTCTACTAACTATAGGGCAAAACTTGGTTCTTTTTATCTACGAAATGAAAATTATGATAAAGCAGAGCCTTTTTTATTAGATGCAGTTAGATTAAAAGAAAAATTAATAGGTATTATCAAAAATCCTGACATTGAAAGAGAATTAGCGTCAATGTATTATGATTTAGCCGAGTTATATTATAATAAAGAAAATATAGAAAATGCTATTAAGTACAATAATCTATCATTATCTATATATAATAAATTAATAGAAAGATATAATAAAATCGACGATAAGGATGAATTATCATCAATATTCATAAATTTAGCAATGATTAGTAAAAAAAATTCAAATATTTCTTCAGCTGAAAAATATTTTTTACAAGCAATTAATATTAAGGAAGACATAGTAGATGAATGTGAAGATAATGAGTATAAGAACAGACTTGCTATTTCATACATAGGTCTTGGAAATCTTTATTTATCTAACGGTAAGGGAAAAAATGCTGAAAAGTATTTATTTATGGCTATTGATGTCTTAAATAAAATAGATCATCTAGAAGAAAATTATGTATATGGGAGTACGTTAGCTACTTGCTATTTGAATTTATCATGTTTATATGAAGATATTGATTTATTTGATAAATATTTAAATAATGCTATTGAAGTGAAATTTATGTTATTGAAGCGTTTCAAATATGAGAAAGATGCAATTGATATTATTAATTTTTATGAAAATCTTGCAAATGTCTATAAGAGTAATGGAAAACATATAAAGGCTTTATCTTACAATAAGAAAGCTAAAAGTTTTAAAAAAATGATTTCTTGATTTTGTTATGTTATTAATCAGCAAACGTTTGACAAAAATAAAATTTGTATTATAATAAAAGTGTAAATAAAATAACACAATTCTTCAGGGCGGGGTGTGATTCCCCACCGGCGGTAAAGTCCGCGAGCTTTTTGCTGAATAGGTGAAATTCCTATACCGACAGTATAGTCTGGATGAGAGAAGATATTTTGATTTTTCTTTTTGAAATAATTATAGTCCCTGAAATGGGACTTTTTCTTTTGCCTAGAATTGTGGAGGAGGCAAGATGAATGATAAAGATTATATGAGAAAATGTTTTGAGCTTGCAAAAAAAGCAAGGGGAAAAACTTTAACTAATCCTCTTGTTGGTGCTGTGCTTGTAAAGAATAATGAAATTATTTCTACGGGTTATCATCATGAGTATGGGAAAACTCATGCGGAAGTTGATTGTTTTAATAATTTGAAAAGTGATTGTGATGGAGCGATTTTGTATGTGAATTTGGAACCTTGCTCTCATTGGGGCAAACAAGGTCCTTGTACTTTGGAAATTATTAAAAGAAATATTAAAAAAGTTATAATTTCAAATATTGATACTAATCCAAAGGTTGATGGTCTTAAAGTTTTAAAAGATAACAATATTGAAGTTGTTACGGGTTTGCTTGAAGATGAAGGAAAAAAATTAAATGAAAAATTTTTCTTCAACATAAAATATAACAGACCTCTTATTGCATTAAAATTTGCTCAAACTTTGGATGGAAAAATTTCTTCTAATATTAATGATTCTAAGTGGATTTCTAATGAATCATCAAGAGCTTATGTTCATGAATTAAGAAGTGATTATGATGCAATAATTGTTGGAAAAAATACTTTGATTAAGGACAATCCATCTTTAAATTCAAGGATTGAAAACGGTGTTGATCCTGTAAGAATTATTGTGGATACTAATCTTGAAATTGAAAAAGATTATATGTCCTACAAGATTTTTAATTTAAAAAGTGATAAAAAAACTTATATAGCAACTTGCAAGTACTCTAATAATCCTAATTTAAATATAATTAAATGTAAAATGAAAAATAATCATGTAGACTTAAATGATTTGGCAAATAAACTTTACCAAATGAAAATCGGTTCAATTTTGGTTGAGGGTGGCTCAAGTCTTAATTATGGATTTTTAGAAGAAGGCTTAGTTGATAAAATTTATGAATTTATTTCGCCTAAAATAATTAGTGGTTTTGATTCTAAATCTTCTTTTTATGGAAGGGGAGTAGATAAAATTAAGGATGCTTATGAGTTTGAGATTGAAGATGTGAAAAGATTTGATAATGATATTATGATTGAGGCTAAAAATGTTCACTGGAATATCTGAGGAAATGGGAAAAATTTTATCTTTTAAAAAGATAAATGACCATGTTCAAATTGAAGTTCAAGCAAGTATTGTTTTGGAAGATACAAAACTTGGAGATTCTATTATGACTGATGGGGTTTGCCTTACAGTAACAGAAATTACTGACAAAACTTACAAGGCGGATCTTATGAATGAAAGTTTAAAAATGACTAAGTTTGATAGGTCAATTGTAAATAAAAATGTAAATCTTGAAAGGGCTTTGAGACTTTCTGATAGGCTTGATGGTCATATTGTTCAAGGTCATGTCGATGGGGTTGGGAAAATTATAAATATAAATATAAATAAAAATGTTTATACAATTTCAGCAAGTCCAGAAATTTGCTCTTTGATTGTGAAAAAAGGATCAGTTGCTCTTGATGGAATTTCTCTTACTGTTTCTGATGATAAAATTACAAGTTTTGAGGTATCACTTATTCCGGAAACAATAGAAAGAACAAATTTTAAATACAAAAAAATTGGCGATGAAATAAATATTGAAACTGATATTATAAATAGATTTATCCAAAAATCTATGGCAAATAAAAAAGAAGAAAGGTTGGATAAAAACTTTTTATTGGAAAATGGTTTTTAAAAAATATGGAAGAGATAATAAAAGCATTACAAAATAACGAAATAATTATAGTAACTGATGATGAAAATAGGGAAAATGAAGCCGATATGATCTGTGCTGGAGAAAAAGTTACAGGCGAGATGATTAATATTATGGCAAAATATGCAAGAGGTTTGATTTGCACACCGATTGGTAAAAATATTGCTAGACAATTTGACCTAGAAATGATGGTTAAAAATAATACTGACAATCACGAAACAGCCTTTACAGTTTCAATTGACCATGTTGATACAGAAACAGGAATTTCAGCATTTGAAAGAGCACAAACTATAAGGGCACTTGCTGATAGTAATACAAAAGCAAGTGATTTTAGAAGACCTGGCCATGTTTTTCCGCTTATTGCAAAAGATAAGGGAGTTTTGGTAAGAGAAGGCCACACAGAAGCTACAATTGATTTGATGAAAATTGCAAATTTAAAAGAAATTGGTTTATGCTGTGAAATTATGGCAGATGATGGTCACATGCTAAGAGGAAAAGCAGTAGTTGAGCTTGCAGAAAAACTTGGAATGAAAATGACTAGTGTGTCTGAGATAAAAAAATATATAAAAGAAAACAAGTTGGATTTTTCAAAAAATGAAGAAAATTTTTTGGAAAAAACAAATATTATCAATCTCCCAACAGATCATGGAAAATTTAAAGCCATAAGTTTTTATGACAAAGTTGAAAAAAAAGAACACTTAGCTTTAATCAAAGGCAAGATTGATGGAGAAAATATTTTAACTAGAATTCACTCTGAATGTTTGACTGGGGATGTGTTTTCATCAAACAGGTGTGATTGTGGAAATCAACTTCATAAGGCAATGGAGATGATTGATGAAAAGGGAGAAGGAATTATTTTATATTTAAGACAGGAAGGAAGAGGAATTGGATTATTTAATAAAATAAAAGCCTATCATCTTCAAGAAGAAGGTTATGATACGGTAGATGCAAATATAAAACTTGGTTTTGCACCAGACTTGAGAAATTATAAAATAGCTTGTCTTATGTTGAAAGAATTGGGAGTAAAATCAATTGACTTACTCACAAATAATCCTGATAAAATCGAACAAGTGGAAAAATACGATATTAAAGTTAATAAAAGAGTTCCAATAGAAATTCATTCAAATCATATAGATAGAATTTATTTAAAAACAAAAGCTGACAGAATGGGTCACGATTTAAGAGAATTTAAGGAGAATTAAATGAAAGAATATAGTGCAAATTTAGTTTCAAATGGAAAAAAATATGCAATTGTTGTTGCAAGATTTAATCATTTTATAACAGATAGACTTGTAGAAGGTTGTCTTGATACATTAAAAAGACATGAAGTAAAAGATGAAGAAATTGAGCTTGTAAGAGTTCCAGGAGCTTTTGAAATCCCTCTTGCAGCAAAAAAATTAGCTCACAAAGATTATGATGCTGTAATTTGTTTGGGAGCAGTTATAAGAGGAGATACTTCTCATTATGATTATGTTTGCTCAGAAGTTTCAAAAGGAATTGCAAACGTATCACTTGAAAGCGGAAAGCCAATTATTTTTGGAGTAGTTACAACTGATACAATAGAGCAAGCTGTTCAAAGAGCAGGAACAAAAGCGGGAAATAAAGGAAGTGATGCAGCAATATCTGCAATTGAAATGACAAATCTAATGGATCTTATATGAAAATAATTTTTGACTTTGATGGAACTATCCATAAAAGTGACGAAATTTATGAAAAAGCATTTTATGATACTTTGAAAAAATATAAAATAAAAAAACCAAATCTTGATCCAAAATCATATCTTGGAGATCCACCAAGAAAAATTTGGGATGATTTTCTTGACGATTCCTATAATAAAGAAAAATTAATAGAATCAACAGGGGATTTGATGATAGAAAATATGAAAGATTTTGGTAGTTTATATGAAGAAACAGAAAAAGTATTAAATTTCCTAAAAGAAAAACACGAACTTATAATTTTATCTTCTTGCACAAAAAAATATATAGAAAATGCAAGAAAAATCTATGATCTTGATTTATATTTTAGTAAATATTTAGTAGGAGAAGATTACAATTACAAATCAAAAGCAGAAATAATAAAAATAAATAAAATTGATAATTTTATAATAGTAGGAGATAGGTTATCCGATATAAAAGCTGGATTTCTAAATAATAATATATCCATTTTTGCAAAATACGGCTACAGTAAAGAAAGTGAGGGATACCTATCAAATTATAAAATTGAAAAAATCAGTGATTTATTAAAAATAAAGGGATTGTTGTAAATAGATTACAAATCTTAAATTATTTAGAAAAGCTCAAAGGAAATTTTTCTAGATTAGCTAGGAAAATTTCCTAAAAGAGTTTTCTAAAATTAAAAGATTATCTTTTTTTACAACAATCCCTTTTTAGTAGGTTAATATAATTTTAAAGAATTGTTAATTTACACAAAGTTGGCTTATATTTTTGTAACGGTTAAATAAGATTTTATAAGATTTTTTAATTTTATTGTAGTTATTAAAGATTTTTATTTTTTTATCTTCATTGGCATAGACTTTCCAATATCCATTTATTAGAAATTTATTTCCCTTATTCTCAATAAATCCCATAACATCTTCAAAAGGATAGCCTAAAAAAATACCAATTTCATGTGGGAAATTTTCTTTTTTAAATCTGAATTTTAAATGGTTTATGCATTGATTTAAGTCATTGGTATTATAACCCAATTTACTTAGGAGAGTTTTTGTTTTTGTTTCATTTAATACGTATTTTAGCTTGTGAGGTCTGTATGCATAAATTTGGGCGGAAGATTTATTGTTATTAAGTATTTCCACGTACATATTTTTTTCATTAAGTATTTCATTCCACTCAAAAACCATTTTTTCTATATCAATATTTTCAGAATTTTTAAAAGTAAATAAATTAGCAAGTTTTTGATTCGCTAAAGTTTGTGATGCGTAATCGATTAACAATTCTTCGTTCATACAATTAACCTATGGCTTTAGATAAATCTAATGCCGCCTTTCTACATTCGTTTAAAGCTTCGTCATCTGGACTGTCATAAGCAATTAGACCATCCCTTACAAGATTTATTCCATCTTCCTTGCATCTATCTTGCCAAATTTCCATCCATTCGCCATCAGCCCATTGGTAAGATCCAAAAATTAAAACAGGTTTGTTAGAAAGATCTTTTTCAATACTTTCAAACATAGGTTCAAATTCAGTTTCTTCCAATTCTTCACTGCCCATAGCAGGACAACCAAATGCAAATCCATCAAAAGAATCAATTGAGTCTTTTGTAAAAGAATTTGGATCTAATAATTCAATTTCTACATCATTTTTTTTAAGTTCTTCTGCAATTTCATTAGCCATAGCTTCTGTATTACCAGTACCTGACCAATAAACAATAGCAATTTTTTTCATAAATGTCTCCTTAAAAATTTTCTAAATTTACGATACTGATAATCTATATCAATATCTAAGATAATAATACATACTTGTAAAAATATTGTCAAGCATTTTTTTAAGAATTTTTTAAATAAAATAAAAAAATATTGAAAATTAAATATTTTTCAAGGTAAAAAAATTTTAACAAAGAAAATTCTCAAATATAAAAAATATAGGGGAACAAATAACAAGCAAAACGTACAATAAAAAAAATTATCCGAATAATTAATTTTGTAAATTTTAAAATAGCAATTTGAAAATCAAATATTATAATTTTACAAGCAGGATAATTAATTTTGAAATAAATTAAATAGGAAAATTTTTTTAATAGTATAGATGAATTTCCACACTAAATTTAAAATTTAAATTTCAATCAATGTCATAATTTTAATATTAGACTCCTAAATAAAGCGAAAAATTTAAATTGACTTGCTTTTTAGGATTTAAATATTAGATTGTAATTTTTAATGGATTTTTTAATTTAAAGCAAATTAAATTTCAATAAGGACTTGCCAGTATTGGGAAATTATAACCATAAAAATTTTTTATTTGGGTATATTTTTATTAAGAAAGGTGGTTTGTATGAAAAAAATAATTAATGACAAGGATAAAATCATAAGTCAAATGCTAAATGGTCTTCAAAAAGCTAATGAGGACAAGGTAAAAATTAATGAAGAGTTGAAAATTGTTTATAGAAAAGATCTTCCAATTAAAGGAAAAGTTGGTTTGATTTCTGGTGGTGGAAGTGGACATGAGCCTGCTCATGCTGGATATGTTGGAGATGGAATGCTTGATTGTGCAATTTGCGGAGAAATTTTTACTTCTCCAACTCCAGATCAAGTTTTGGAAGCTATAAAACTTGCGGATTCTGGCGAAGGTGTATTTATGGTAATTAAAAATTACACTGGAGATGTCATGAATTTTGAAATGGCAAAAGATATGGCTGAGATGGAAGGAATAAATGTTGATTATATTATCGTAAATGATGATGTAGCAGTTGAAGATTCCACATACACTACTGGCAGAAGGGGAATTGCTGGAACAATTTTTGTTCATAAAGTTTTGGGAGCTATGGCAAGAAGTGGAAAAAACTTAAACGAAATGAAAGCTATGGCTGAAAAAATTGTAAAAAATATTAAATCTATGGGCATGGCTACTAAGGCTTGTATAAATCCTATTTCTGGAAAAGAAAGTTTTGATTTATCTGAAGAAGATATGGAAATTGGCGTAGGAATTCATGGAGAGCCTGGTGTAAAACAAGAAAAAATTAAAACAGCTGACGAAATTTCTAAGGAACTTTTAGATCATATTCTTGAGGATTTTGAAAACCTAGATGGGGATTTTGTTTTAATGGTTAATGGCATGGGTCAAACTACTGAAATGGAATTGTTTATTGTAAATAATTTTGCAAGTGATTATTTGAAAGAAAAAAATATAAATATCAAAAAAACTTTCTTGGGTAATTTTATGACAAGCATGGATATGGCAGGTTTTTCATTAACACTTTTTAAAGTTGATGATGAAATTTTAAAATTGCTTGAAGAAAATGTAGATATAGTTAGGGGTTAATATGGATATAGAAAAAGTTAAGTCAAAGGTAATAGCTTTATCAAATATAATTATTGAAAATGAAGAATATTTGACAGATCTTGATAGGGCAATTGGCGATGGAGATCATGGTTTTAATATGGCAAAAGGTTTTAACAAAGTGAAAGATGCCATGAATGATGATTACAAAGATTTAAAAACACTTTTTAATAAAATTGCTATGACTTTGATTTCTAATGTTGGTGGAGCTAGTGGACCATTGTATGGAACATTTTTTATGAAATTTGCTCAAGCTTTTGATGGAGATATTGAATTGGATAAAAATTCATTTTCAAAAGCTTTTTCTGACGGAGTTGATGGAGTAATAATGAGAGGCAAGGCTCAAGTTGGAGATAAAACTATGGTTGATGTTTTATATCCTGTAGCAGAGGCTTTAAAAAATGATTTGAGTTTTGAAGAAATTCTTAAAATTGCAGAAGAAAAAATGGAAAAAACAAAAGAAATTAAGGCTAGAAAAGGAAGAGCTGCCTATCTTGGGGATAGGTCAATTGGACATATTGATCCAGGTGCATATTCTTCATATTTATGTATAAAAAGTATAGTGGGAGATTTGAATGATTAATATATTGATAGCAAGCCACAGCAAAAAATTGGCTGAAGGTTTAAGAGAAATTCTCATTCAAATGGCTCCAAATGTAAATATTTTGGTAAGCGGCGGAGATAAGGATGGAAATATTGGCTCAAATTTTGATGAAATCAATCAAATCATAAATGAATATGCTACAAATGATGGTTTGGTTATATTTTTTGATTTGGGTTCTTCTATGATGAATTGTCAAATGGCAATTGATATGTTGGATGATGAAAAAAAATCCAAAGTTTATCTTGCTGGAACACCAATTGTTGAAACGAGTGTTCAAATTGCTGTTGAAGCATCAGCAGGACAAAGTTTGGATGAAATAGTTAAATATTTAAACGAATATCCAGTAAATAAATTAGAAAATTAATCTAAGCTGATTACAAATTCATAAATATCATTTTTTGAAAAAGTGGTGGATTTTCTCAAGGATTTTACAATATCCTTAGTTGATTCGCCATTTTTTTTCATTTGTAAAATTTGTTCTTTGTATGATGAAATATCTAAAGATTCATTTTCATTATTTTTTTCCAAAATAAGAACAAATTCTCCTTTTAAAGTAAGCTCATCTGTGTTTATATCTTTTATATCAAAAATTTGATATTGTTCGAATTTTTTGCTTAATTCGCGGGTAATCGCCAATTTTCTATTAGGAAATTCTATTTTAAAATCATTGATTGTATTTTCTAAGTTGTGGGGAGTATCAAATAAAATTGAGGTTTTATTTTCATTTTTTAGCTCTTCATATAATTTTTTCTTATCAGAATTTTTTTTGGGAATAAAGCCATAAAAAGCAAACCTATCATTATCAAAGCCACTTGCAATTAAGCCTGTAAGAATTGATGATGGACCTGGCAAAACTGTGTAAGAAATATTATTTTTAATGCATTCTTTAATTAGAATATGACCTGGATCAGAAATTCCTGGCATTCCTTGGTCAGTTATAATTGCGTAACTTGTACCTTCTTGGGCGTTTTTAATAATTTCCTGTGATTTTTGCTTTTCATTAAATTTATGATATGAAGTTAGTTTTTTATTTATTTCAAAATAATTTAAAAGTTTTTTACTTTCTCTAGTATCTTCGCAAGCAATAATGTCTACATTTTTTAAAACATTAATAGCCCTCAATGTTATATCGTCTAAATTTCCTATGGGAGTTGGTACAAAATATATACTATAATCCATTTATTTCTTTGACCTCCTTTGTATAATTATTATTTTCATCATATATTATAAGGGGATTTTCAAATTTTAATCCATCATTTGCATTTTTTACAAACTCCATTAAAATAAAAACAGGTTTTTCAAATGCTTTTGATTGAACAAATTTTATTCTTTTCAATTTTAAATTTCCACTTTCTTTTATAATATCAACAAGCCTTTCGGGTTTGTGAATCATAAATAATTTTCCCTTATCTTTTAAGCACTTATTAGAAAATCTAAAAATATCAGAAAGATTCATTTTAATTTCTTGCCTAGATAATAAAAATTCTTCCTTTTCATTTTTTATATTAGCTCCCTTTTTATAATAAGGAGGATTTGTAATAATATAATCACAAAAATTATTAGGAAAATTTACCTTATTTAAGTCCTCATTAACAACTTCAATATTATTAATTCCATTTAATTTTATATTTTCTTTCAAAAGATTAGCTTTTTCTTTTTGAATTTCGATAGAAAAAACTTTACTTAAATTATAATAAGAAGAACAAGCAAGAGATAAAATTCCACTGCCAGAGCCAATATCAATTAAGATTTTATTTTTTTTCATTTTTGAAAAATTTGCAAGTAGTATTGAATCAATCCCAAAAGAATAAGATTTCTCTACGTGTTTCATATATAAATTTGTTTTTGGTATGTAATCTAATTTAATCATATTATAGATTATATTCTAAGATTTTTGTAAGTAAACAAAATAGGGGATAAATTGACAATATATTTGTATATCGTACAATGATAACTATGTTTAAATATTATATTTATATTTAAAAAATTAATTTTAATGAGGAGAGTTTTATGAAAAAATCAAATTTATTGTTAGTAAGTATATTTACTAGTTTAGCTTTATTAAGTGGTTGTTCTCAAAATAATGCAGTTGATAGTACTTCTACAGAAGTAAAATCAAATGAGGCTAGCACACAAATTAGCAAATATCAAGAAATGAAAGGCGAACAGCTAGATAAAATTGAGGAAGATAATAAGAAAAAAGAGGATTATCTTGTAATTGATGTAAGAAGTGAGGACGAATATAAGGAAGGTCATGTAAAACATGCTATAAATATTCCCCTTGATGATGCTGACAAAAGAATCTCTGAAATAAGTGATTACAAAGAAAAAAACGTAGTAACAATTTGTAATACAGGCAAAAAAAGTTCAGAGATGGCAAAAAAACTTGTTGATGCTGGATTTAAAAATGTTTGGAATGCTCAAGGTGTAAAAGATTTTGAATACACAACAATGACAAAGGTTGCTACAATTTTACCTGAAGAATTTAAAGAAAAAGCTTCATCTGGAAATTATACAATTATAGATGCAAGAGATGAAAAAGATTATAATGATGGACACATGAAAGATGCAATTCATACATCTGTAGATACAATTGATGAAGATATAAAAGATTTGCCTAAAGAAAAACCATTTTTAACATATTGTTATAGTGGAAATAAATCTTGGACAGTTGCAGACAAATTATCAAAAGAAGGCCATGAAGTATATAATGCATGGGACGGAACAAAAGAATACGATGGATATGAATTAATTAAATAAGACCTATTAAAAACTTTAAGAATAAAAGTTAAATAAAGACTTTTATTCTTAAAGTTTTTTTGAAAGGAATTTCTATGGACAAAATTATTTTTTTTACAAAAGCTCCAAGACTTGGATTTGGCAAATCAAGACTTAAAAATTATCTTGATGAAAAACAAAGATTAAGACTAACAATAGATTTAATAAATGAAAATTATAAGAAAATAAAAAAAACTAATAAGGATTATGTAATTTATTATGATGGATCAAAAAACGATATAGATTTTTTAAGTGGAGAAAAAATTCATCAACAAGGAGATGACCTTGGAGCTAGAATGAAAAATTCAATAGATAAACAGCTAAGTTTTTCTAATAAAGTTATTCTTATAGGTTCCGATTTGATTAATTTAAGTGAAAAAGAAATAAATAGAGCTTTTGAACAATTAGATTTTTATGATATTGTAATTTCTCCATCAGATGATGGTGGGTATGGGCTTGTAGGTATGAAAGAATCTTTAGATATTTTTTCTAATATTGTTTATTCTAAGTCAAATGTTTTGGAAGAGACAATAAAAAAAATAAAAGAAATGAATAAAACTTACAAACTGCTTGATGAAATTTATGATATAGATAATTTTACAGATTTATTAAAGGCAGAGTTTTCAAGCAAAGACATAGAGTTATTAGGAGCTGGAGAATATAATATTAACTATAAATATAAAAATAAGGTTATTAGAATTAATTTACAGTCTCAGCTTGGTTTAGGAAAAGAACAAATAAAATACGAATATAATGCCCTAAAAGAGCTTGAAAAAAGTACAGTCACACCAAAAGTATACGAACTTTATGATAAAGGCAAATATTTACCATTTGGATTTTTGACTATGGAATTTATAGAAGGAAGAGCTTTAGATTATAATAAAGATTTAGAAATAGCAGCATATATGCTTTCAAAAATTCACGATACAAAAATTAAAGATTCAAAATTGATTTTTGCTGATAAACCTTTCAAAAATATGTATGAAGAATTTGAATGTATGTATTCTTATTATAAAGACTGGGAAAATAAAAATAAAGATACCGAAAAATATATAGATAAATTTATGTTAATTGCTAAACGTTCAGGATTAAATAAAAAAATTGAAAAACCTTGTATTATTAATACTGAGTTAAATAATAGAAATTTTATTATTGGAGAACATTCTAAGGTCATAGATTGGGAAAAACCAATAATCGGAGAATGCGAGCAAGACTTAGCTCATTTTTTAGTTCCAACTACAACAAATTGGAAAACGGATGTAATCTTAGAAAAAAAAGATATGTTAGATTTTTTGAACATATATAAAAAGTATAGAAAAGTGGATATGTATAAATTCTTCAAATATCTAATGTTTAATTCTCTAAGAGGAGTGACTTGGTGTTCTATGGCAAAAGTTGAATATAGTAAAGAAAGAAAAATAAAAAATGAAGATACTATAGAAAAAATAAACAAATTTTTAAGCCGAGAATATTTAGAAATGTTAAGTAAATTATATGAGGAGTTTAAATGAAAAAAGCAAAAAAAATAAGTAATGAAAACAAAAATAGAATTATACTCATTTCTATAGTTTTATTATGCGTATTAGTTTATTTTTTTGTACCACAAATAAATAGTGAAATAAATTATGCTTTTAATGTTTTAAGAAAATTAGACATAAATGAAATCGCAAGTTATATAAGAAGTTTTGGAAGTTTATCTGTTATAATATCATTTTTATTGATGGTTCTACAAGCTATAATTGCCCCTATACCAGCATTTTTTATAACTCTTGCAAATTCTATGATTTGGGGATGGTGGAAAGGAGCTATTCTTTCTTGGTCTTCAGCAATGGCAGGAGCTTTGTTATGTTTTTTTATTGCAAGAATTTTAGGAAGAGATGTAGTTAAAAAAATTGCTACAAATGGAGCTTTGCAATCAGCGGAAGAATTTTTTGATAGATTTGGAAAACAGGCAATATTAATATGCAGATTACTTCCTTTTGTTCCATTTGATCCAGTAAGTTATGCCGCAGGATTGACATCAATGAATTTTTGGTCATTTTTTATTGCAACGGGAATAGGTCAATTACCTGCAACAATAATTTATTCTTATTTTGGAGGTCAACTTACAGGAGGAGCACAAGCGTTGATGTATGGACTTTTAGGTCTGTTTGCTTTTTCTCTAATAGCCTATGTAGGAAAGAAAATTTATCAAGAAAAACAAAAGAGCAAAAAAATTGAAAAATAAATTAAGTATAAATGAGAAAAAAATAAAATATACAAAGATTTTTCTAATTATCATAATAGGATTGGTAAGTTATTTTTTGGTTAGAAATATAAGTATAGAACAAATTAAAAATTGGGTTCTTATAAATAACAAATGGGCAGCAATAATATATATTTTAACCTTTATAATTTTACCGATATTCTTTTTTCCTGTTCCGGTAATAGTTGTAGCTGGTGGAAGTTTATTTGGACTTGTAAAAGGTTCAATTTATACTTTTATGGCTGTTATTGTAAATACGACTATAATGTATTTTCTTGGTAGATTTTTATTTAAAGATTTTGTAAATTCTTTTGTAGAGAATCACGTAAGCGAAAAAATAAAAAATGCACTTTTTAGCAAAAATCAAAAAGTTTTATCCCTAGTTTTATTTATAATAAGGCTAAGTCCAATTTTTAGCTATAATCTAGTAAACTATATATCAGGTATAACTGAAATAAAATTTATTCCTTATATCCTAACTACAATTCTAGGAGTTTTACCAGGAATTATAGTATTTATAAATATTGGAGAAAATGTTTTGAAAATAGGAAGTAAAGAATTTTTTGTTAGTTTATTATTTTTATTACTTTTAGTAATAATTTCTGCTATAATTTCAAAATTATTTTTAAAAGATAGTGTAAACAAGGAGAATTGATGGTAACAATAATAGTCCCTACATATAATGAAGAAGAAAATATAAAAAAATTTCAAAATAATTTAAGTAAACTAGAAGGTGATTTTGAAATTATTTTTTCTGATGGATTTTCAACCGATAGGACTTATGACTTAATCAAATATAAAAAAATTAGACAAGCAAAATACAGGTCAAACCAAATGAATGAAGCTGTAAAATATGCACAAGGAGATATTCTTTGGTTTTTGCATGCAGATTCTATGGTAGATCCTTTGAGTATAAAAAAAATTGAAGAAAGTGATTTAGATGCTGTTGGATGTTTTAATCTAAAATTTGATAAGAAAAATTTACTTTTAAAAATGATTGAAATTGGATCTAATCTAAGAGTTGACATAAGAAAAATTGCATTTGGAGATCAAGGAATATTTATAAAAAAATCCTTATTTGAAAAACTAGGAGGATATAAGCCAATTCCATTAATGGAAGATTATGAGTTTTCAATTATGTTAAAAGAAAATGATATTCCAATAAAACGACTAAATACACCCATAACAACATCATCTAGAAGATATATGAAAAATGGAATTTTGAAAACTAATAGGATGATGCATAAATTGCAAAAAACTTATAGAAAAGCTAGAAAAAAAGGATATGTTAATAAAATTATAGATGATATATATAATGTTTATGAGCAAAAAGAATAGGAGAAGTTTTGGGAGATCAAAAAAATATTGTAAGTAAAATAAAAGATGAATGCATTAGATGTGATATTTGTAAAAATAATTGTGGCTTTTTAAAAAAGTATAATATAAATCTTCTAGAATTCGTAAATAGAAAAGATTTAAGATATTCTTGTTTTTTGTGTAATAAGTGTGAGTCTGTTTGCCCTAAAAACCTATCGGGAAGAGATCTTGCTTTAGACATGAGAAAGAAAAAACCTAAAGGAGTTGTAAAAACAAAATTTATTAAAAATAATTATAAATTTTCAAACAATAGTAAAAAAAAAATCAAAAGATTTGCTCTATTTGGGATGTAATTATCCAGGTTTTTTTCCTGAAACTTCGAAAAAGTTAATAGATATTTGCAAAGAAAAAGGAATTGATTACAGTATAGATTGCTGTAAAAAACCAGTTTATGAAAAAGGAGGATATGCAAAAATAAGCCAGATAAAAAAATTATGTCAAATTAAAAATGTAAGAAGGCTTATTTGTTGTTGTCCAAATTGCTATCATTTTTTGAAAGATAAGATAGATATAGAAGTTATCAGTATATATAAATTTTTAAAAGAAAATAATATAGGTCAAAAAATCCAAGGAGAAGTTAATATATTCTTTCCTTGTAGTGATAGGTATAATAAAGAAATTTTTCAAGATATAAAGTACTACATAAAAGATTATAAAAATCCCTATAAAAAAATAAACTGCTGCGGTCTTGGAGGAGGAGCTATAGACTGTGAAAAAGATTTAGTAAAAGACATATCTAATTATATGAAAGAAAATGCAAAAGATAATATCTACACTTATTGTTCTTCATGTGCTGGGATTTTTAAAAATAAATATAAACTAAACAATGTAAAAAATTTTTTATCTGAAATTTTAGGCACAAATGAAAGCGCATCATCAAATTATGGAAAAAATATATTGAAATTTAAATTTAAAAATTATAGAAAGTAGGAAAAATATTATGGACTATGAAAAGATAAATGAAATGATGGAAAAAGGATATAATTGTAGCCAAGTCGTCTTTTGCTATTTTGCAGAGGACTATGGAATAGATAAAAAAACTGCTATGAAACTTGCAACTCCTTTTGAGATGGGAATATATGAAAGCAAGACTTGTGGAGCATTATCTGCAGCATATATGATTCTTGGATTGAAATATGGATCAACAGACTTTGATGATAGAATGAAACTTTTAAAAAAAATCAAAAAATTAAACGAATTATTTTATGGAAAAATGAAAGCTAAAAATTGCAAAGAGTTATTATCTATGAAGATTTTAGAAGATGATAATATGAAATTGGCTGAAGAAAAAGGTTTATTTGAAAGTGTCTGTACAAAATCAATAAAAACAACAATAGAAATATTAGAAGAATTATTATAAATAAAGTAAAAATGCAATTTTATATAACAAGAACTTGAATCAATTTAATTACTAAAATATAATTATGGTAGTTATCTAGGAGGTTTAAAATGAAATATTTTGGAACAGATGGATTTAGGGGAGAAGCTAATCAAGATCTTACCCTTTATCATGCAATTAAAATTGGAAGATTTTTAGGATATTATTTTAATAAAGAAAAAAATGGAAACGGAAAAATTGTAATAGGCAAAGACACGAGAAGATCATCATATATGTTTGAAGATGCCTTATCAGCAGGAATTACTTCATCAGGATCTGATGCATATCTTCTTCATGTAACAACAACTCCTTCAGTATCTTATGTAGTTAGAAGTGAAGATTTTGATTGTGGTGTAATGATAACAGCAAGCCACAATCCATACCATGATAACGGAATAAAAATTATAAATTCTGATGGAGAAAAAATGGATGACGAATTTTTGCAAAAATTAGAAGATTATATTGATGCGGATATTAAAGATATTGATTTAAAAATTGGAGAAGAGATAGGAAGAACTCACGATTTTGTTGGTGGAAGAAATAGGTACACAGCATTTTTGATTCAAACTGTATCAAAATCTTTTAAAGGAAAAAAAGTAGGACTAGATTGTGCAAATGGAGCTGCATCATCAATAGTAAAAAGTGTTTATGATGCTCTAGGAGCAGAAACCTACGTAATAAATAATAATCCAGATGGCTTTAATATAAATGTAGATTGTGGTTCAACACACATTGAAGTTTTACAAAAATACGTAAAAGAAAATAAACTTGATTGTGGATTTGCTTATGATGGAGATGCTGATAGGTGTATAGCAGTCGATGAAAATGGTGAAGTAGTTGATGGAGATGCTATTCTTTATATTTGTGGAAAACACATGAAAGAAGAAGGATATTTAGAATCAAATACAATTGTAACAACAATAATGTCAAATATAGGCTTATACAAAGCACTTGATAAAATAGGAATAAATTATAGCAAGACAAAAGTTGGAGATAAATATGTCCACATAGAAATGAGCGAAAATGGATATGAACTTGGTGGAGAACAATCAGGTCATATTATTTTTTCAAAATATGCAAACACAGGAGATGGAATTTTAACTTCGCTTAGATTAATGGAAGCTATGATAGATAACAAAACAAGCCTATCAGAATTGAGAAGAGATTTAAAAATTTATCCACAAGTTTTAAAAAATGTAAGAGTAAATGATAAAAAAGCTGTATTAAATGATGAAAATATAAAAAATATTATAGAAAAAGAAAGTGAAAGTCTAAAAGATACAGGAAGAATTTTAGTTAGAGAAAGCGGAACAGAACCATTGATTAGGGTAATGGCAGAGGCAGAAACAGAAGAAATCGCTGATAAAAAAGTAAACAATATAGTAGAAGCAATAGAAAAAAGCGGGCTTTAATTAATGAAAGATTATCTTACAGGTAGAGAAATAAATATAAAAGAAGCTGTACTTGTAGTAGGAAATAAAATATATTCAAAAAAATCTTATATAAGCATGGACACAAGAAAATTAGAAGGCTATCCGCCAAAAATATTTTATGATAAAAATAAAAATTATTTGGGGAAAATGTATGACGAAGGAGTATATGAGCTTTTAGATATAGAAGAAATACTTCTTGATTATAGCGATTCATGTTTTTCAAATCACGACTTAGATGATCTTAGAGATTTTTTAGTAAATAAAAGAAAAAAACTTTATGAAAGCCTAGAAAAAAGTCAATAAAAAATATTGACAATATTGTAATTTGATGGTAATATATGTGTTTGTATGGGACTATCCATATAAATTAGGAGGTGTTTTAATGGCAGATAAAGTAAAACTAGAATGCACAGTTTGCAAAAATAGAAATTACGATACTACAAAAAACAAAAAGAACACTCAAGAAAGACTTGAGCTTAAAAAGTATTGTCCTTTCTGTAAAAAACACACTGTTCATAAAGAAACAAAATAGTAAGGAGTTTTAAAATGGCTAAGAAAAAAGATGGATTTTTTAAATCTGTAAGTAGAGAATTCAAAAAAATCACATGGCCAACAAAAAATGAAACTTTAAATTACTCATTACTTGTTATTATTGTCAGTGTGATTACAGGACTTCTCATTTGGTTATTAGACATAGTCTTTGGAAACATGCTTGGATTTTTGATGTAGGTAAGATATGACTGATTTATCTAATAACAATAATTCAAATGAACCAAACAATACTAAAGAAGAAATTGATTCTAAAGATTCAGAAAAACAACCAAGATGGTATGTAGTTCACACATATACTGGCTACGAAAATAGGGTCAAAGATAAGATCCAAATGATGATAGACAACGAACAAAATCCTGATATCATCGATGTAACAGTGCCAGAAGAAGAGTATGTTGAAGTAAAAAATGAATCAAAGAAACTTAAAACAAGAAAATTATTCCCAGGTTATGTAATGGTAAAGATGAATATTACTAACAGATCTTGGTATATAATTAGAAATACTCAAGGCGTCACAGGCTTTGTAGGACCAGATTCTAAACCTGTTCCATTAACAAAAAGAGAGGTAATAAAATTTGGTATTAAAGAAGATAAGCCTGTACTAAATATTAATATAAATGTAGGAGATAATATAAATATTATCCAAGGACCATTTAAAGATTTAGTAGCTGAAGTAAAAGAAGTTGATACAGACAAACAAATAATTAAAGCTTTAATTGATATGTTTGGAAGAGATACAATTATTGATTTAAGTTTCGAGGATATTGAGACAATTTAAACTGGCTTACGTAATGTAAGTGGGAGGGGATAACCCGCCAAAAACCACAAAGGAGGATTTAATATGCCAGCAAAAGAAAAAGAAGTACAAGCAAAAGTTAAATTACAAGTACCAGCAGGAAAAGCTACACCAGCACCTCCAGTAGGTACAGCACTAGGACCACACGGAATCAACATCATGGAATTCGTGCAAGCATTTAATGCTAAAACAGCTGACCAAGCTGGAATGATAATACCGGTTGAAATGACAATTTATAAGGATAGATCATTTGATTTTATCACCAAAACACCACCAGCACCAGTATTAATCAAAAAAGCTATAGGACTTGAAAAAGCAAGTGGGGAACCAAATAAAAATAAAGTTGGTTCAATAAAACTTGAACAAGTAAAAGAAATAGCTGAAACTAAGATGCAAGATTTAAATGCTGCAAGCCTAGAAGCTGCAATGAGCATGATAAAAGGCACATGCAGAAGCATGGGAATTACTGTAGAGGAATAAGTGGAAGAGGAAACTCGTTATACCACAAGGAGGCAACATGGCTAAAAAAGGTAAAAAATATATAGAATCAAAAAAATCTTTTGATACTCAAAAAGAATATGAATTATCAGAAGCATTAGATATAGTTGAAAAAACTGCAAAAGCAAACTTTGACGAAACTGTAGAATTACACGTAAGATTAGGTGTAGATTCAAGACATGCTGACCAACAAGTAAGAGGTACTGTTGTACTTCCACACGGAACTGGTAGAGATGTTAAAGTACTTGCAATTGTAAAAGATGATAAAGTTGAAGAAGCTTTAAATGCAGGTGCAGACTATGCAGGTAGTGAAGAATATACAGATAAAATCCAAAAAGAAAACTGGTTGGATTTTGATGTAATAGTAACAAGCCCTGACATGATGGGACAAGTAGGTAGACTTGGTAGAGTTTTAGGACCTCAAGGATTAATGCCAAACCCTAAATCAGGAACTGTAACAAATGATATTGCAAACGCAATTAAAGAAGTAAAAGCAGGTAAAGTAGAATACAGAACAGATAAAAACAATCTAGTTCACGTGCCAACTGGAAAAGTTTCATTTGGTAAAGAAAAATTATCAGACAACTTAAAAGCTTTAATCACTGCTATTGTTAAAGCAAAACCAGCTTCAGCAAAAGGAAAATATTTAAAATCAATTACTATTGCTTCAACAATGGGTCCTGGAGTAAAATTATCTCCAGCAAGAGCAATGGACTTGGTTGAAAAATAAAAAAATATTTGACAACATATTTATCAAGTGATATACTATCATAGTCAAATAAATAGGCTACCAAAGACTACGGAGACTTAATAGTTTAATTATTCCGTATAGGTGGGAATAAGAATCTACATCCCCACCGATGTAGGCATAATAATTATGCCTAATTGTGGGGATTTTTATATACCTACCAAAAGCCATAGGAGGTGAAATATGTCTGAAAAAGCTATACAACAAAAACAAGTAATTGTTAATGAAATAGTTAAAAAAATTGAAAATGCTAAATCAGTTACTCTTGTAGAGTTTGATAAAATGGATGTAAAAGAAATTACTGATTTACGTAACAATTTTAGAGATGCAAATACTGAATACAAAGTATACAAAAATACTATGATGAGATTTGCATTCCAACAACTAGGATTTGACCAATTTACAGAAGAGCTAAAAGGTTCTAACGCATTAATTTTTTCAAATGAAGAAATGGTTGATGGACCAAAAGTAGCAAGAAAATACATCGATAAAGACGATGCAAACAAAGATAAGCTTATAATTAAATCTGGTGTAGTTGATGGAAACTATCAAACTCCAGACGAAATGTTAGCAATTGCAAAATTACCAGGACAACAAGAACTTGCTTCAATGCTTGTTAATACATTACAAGCACCAATTAGAAAACTTGCTGGTGATTTATCACAAATCAATGCAAAACTTGTTTATGCACTTGATGCAGTTAGAGAAAAAAAAGAAAACGAAGCAGCTTAATATAAGAACAATTTAAATTAAAATATCGGAGGATTAAAAATGTCAGAAAAAGTAACAAACTTATTAGAAGAAATTAAAGAACTTACAGTATTAGAACTATCAGAATTAGTAAAAGCATTAGAAGAAGAATTTGATGTAACAGCTCAAGCTACAGTAGCAGCAGCTCCAGTAGCTGCAGCAGGAGCAGCTGAAGCAGGTGCAGCAGAAAAATCAGAATTTGATGTTGTATTAAAATCAGCAGGTGCTTCAAAAATTAACGTAATCAAAGTAGTTAAAGAAGTTACAGGTCTTGGATTAAAAGATGCTAAAGCATTAGTTGATGGAGCTCCAAAACCAGTTAAAGAAGGCGTAGCTAAAGACGAAGCTGAAGAATTAAAATCAAAATTAGAAGAAGCTGGTGCAGAAGTAGAATTAGCATAGTTTCTATTTATAAAAAGGCTCAATTGAGCCTTTTTTTCTTTGCGAAGATTGACACTTATTAATTTATAATGTATATTAAAAATGAAGGATTTTAATTTTGGAAAGAGGAGAATATGAAAGAAATTATTGATTCTCTTGAAAATGTCGATCAAAATGAAAAATTTGAGATTGAAAAGCATATATTAAAAAAACATGGGATTAGGGTTAGCCATCAAAGGCTAATGATACTAGATTTTCTTGTAAATAATAGAAATCATCCAACAGCTGATGATATTTATAAAAATTTAAAATCTTATGATCCTATTATATCTCAGGCAACGGTTTATAATACATTAAATTTGTTTGTAGAAAATAATATAGTAAGTGAATTAGATTTTAATCAATCAAGAAAAAGATATGATTTTTATCAAAAAAATCATTCTCATTTTATTTGCGAAAAATGTGGAAATATTCTGGATTTAAATGTTGACATCGACAATCTAAAATTAGAAGAATTAGAAGGCTATAAAATAAATAGTGTAGATATAACAATTAGAGGAATTTGTCCTAATTGTAAAAAATAAAAGAAGGCGATAAATTATTTTTTATTTATCGCCTTCTTTTGTTATTTAATTATTTCAAAAACAAAATAAACAAGTGCATATATTATTATCTGGTGGGAAAGGTAAATTTTTAGGGAATTTTGACCCATTTTTGCAAGGAAAGAATTTTTGCCGTAATGATTATAAAAATTTTTTTCTATTAAAATTTGTCCTATGATATAACCGCTCATATAAGCAAAAAACCACGGAATAATTGGAAAATAATCCGTTGAACGAAAGCTATTTGATGGAAATCCTAGAATAAATAAATTTTTATTATATAAAGAAAGCTCTATATTTTTACTTAAAAATTTTCCGCTAGGTAGGCTATAAGTTATAGTAAACAAGATAATAAAAATAACCAGTAGGTTTTTGTTTATTTTAATATGTTTTTGTAAAAAAGATATTAGTATCATTGATAGACCGAGACCGTTTAATACACCAAAAATTATTAGTTGGTCGGGTACAAAAAAAAATGTTATTAAAGTAATTAAAATTCCTAAGATTGAAATTATTATTCCACGTTTTAAATTCATTTTCCAATTAAGAAAATTTGAGCTGATTCCTGAAATTATGAAAAATGATATGGCTATGGATAATTGCCAAATTTTATTTATATAAATATTATTGTACCAGTCAAGCTTTGTGTATAGATTTATATCATAACAAAGATGAAATAATACCATAGATATTATTGTAAAGCCTCTGTATTTATCTAGTGTGTAGTTTCTTTTCATTTTCTTTCCTTTAAAATAAGAGTGTCTATTATTATTTTACTTTATTTTTTATTATAATATAATATTTGTGTTAAGAAAGAGGTAGAGATGGTTAAAGATAAAGATTATTATTTGGATTGGATTTATGGAAGAGGAAATTCTGCTGGCAAAAGGAGAGATTTATCGGCTATAAAGGCTTTACTAAATGAGCTTGGAAATCCTCAAGATAAAATAAAGGTTATTCATATAGCAGGAACAAATGGAAAGGGTTCTACTGCAAATTATATTGCAAATACCCTAGCAAAAACTTCTAAGTGTGGATTATTTACTTCTCCTTATATGGTTGAAATAAATGAAGAAGTACAAATAAATGGAAAAGCAATTAGTGATGAGGATTTTTTTTCATATATTGACTTAATTAAACCGGTTTGTGAGAAATTGGATAAAATTGATTTGAAAAATACTTATTTTGAGGTTATGACAGCTCTTATGTATAAGTATTTTTATGATAAAAAAGTTGATGTATGTGTTGTTGAAACTGGTTTGGGAGGAAGATTGGATTCTACAAATATTGTACAAAAACCTCTTGCTACTATTATTACAACAATATCAATGGACCATACAAATATTTTGGGCAATACTATTGAAGAAATTGCTTGGAATAAGGCGGGAATTATTAAAGAAAATGTTCCTGTATTTATTTATCCTCAAGTTAAAGGTGCCTTTGATGTTATTCTAAAAGAAGCCAATGAAAAAAATTCTAAGGTTTATAAATTTAATTTTGATGAGATAAAAATAAAAACTCAAAATGATAACTATAATGAATTTGATTTTAGAAATTATAAAAATATAAAAACTTCTTTAATAGGAAAGGTTCAAATTTATAATGCTTGCAATGCTATAAATTTTTTGGATTATTTTAAAGAGGAATTTTTCTTAGATGAGAATATTATTAAAGAGGGGATATTTGAAAGCAAAAATTCGGGAAGGATGGAACTTATTTCCAAAAGTCCAAAAGTTTTAATAGATGGAAGTCATAACAAAGAATCCATAGATGCTTTAATTAAATCCTTAAAATTATTCAAATATAATAGGCTTATAGTAGGTTTTTCTGTTTTAAAAGATAAGGATTATGATTATATTATAGAAAATTTGTCGTCTGTAGCTGATGAAATGGTTATAACAAAAGTTGATAATCCAAGAGCTTTTGATTTAGGCGAATTGGAAAAAATTGTTAGAGAAAAATTTGCAAATGTTAATGCAATAGATAATATAAAAAATGCTTACGAATATTCAAAACAAATAGCTAAAGAAAATGATTTGGTTTTGTGGTGTGGATCTCTTTATTTGATTGGAGAAATAATCAAATATGAAAAAATGAATAAAGATATATAAAATTATTATATTTATAAAAAATACCAGATTTTAAATTTTTAAATCTGGTATTTTTTATTATTACAAAAAAAGATTTATCTAAAAACAAATAAATGCTTTAATATTTATTGATTACAATAAATAAATATGATAGTTAGATAAAATTAAGTGAAAAAATATAATAATTGCAATTAAATCACAAATATGATTCAATCTTTTAGATTGATTGCTCAACATTACAATATTATTGACAATCTTAGTTAAAACCTGTATGGTTTGAATTGGAGGTATAATTATGAGTGAAAAAAAGAAAAAGAAATTTAAGTTTCCTTCAGCTTTTACTGTACTATTTATAGTTTTAGTATTAGCTTCTATTTTAACTTACCTAGTACCAGCAGGTTCTTATGATAGGTTAGAGTATAATAAGGAAGAAAATGTATTCATAAGAAGTGGAGTTGATGGAGAGGAAGAAAAACTTCCTGCAACTCAAGATGTTTTGGATAAGTTAAAGATAACTGTTCCATTAAAAAGCTTTGTAAAGGAAGATATTAAAAAGCCTGTAGCTATACCAGGATCTTACCACAAGCTTGATCAACAACCACAAGGTTTTCTAAAGGTAGCTAGAGCACCAATTGATGGTGTAGCTGATTCTATAGGAATTATTGTTTTTGTATTGCTACTTGGTGGTTGTATTGGAGTTTTAAATAAGACAGGTACTTTTGATGCGGGAATTGCTGCTTTGTCAAAATTAACAAAAGGAAAAGAATTTTTGATGGTTGCAATTTTATCAAGTATTGTTGCTCTTGGTGGAACAACTTTTGGAATGGCAGAAGAAACAATTGCCTTTTATCCTATTTTAATGCCAATATTTTTAGCATCAGGATTTGATGCTATGGTAACAATTGCTGCAATTTATATGGGCTCATCAATAGGAACAATGTTTTCAACAACAAATGCTTTCTCAGTAGTAGTTGCATCAAATGCTGCAGGAATTTCTTTTAAAGAAGGAATGGGTGTAAGAATTATAAGCTTAGTTTTAGCTCAAGCTATTTCTCTTTGGTATATATATAGATATTCTAAAAAAGTTAAAAAAGATCCATCAAATTCTATAATTGCAGAAGATATGCCAAGAATTAAAGATCAATATTTAAAAGATTATGATCCAGATAATGTAGCACCATTTAATTTTAGAAGAATTGCAATGCTTGTTGTATTTATGCTAGCATTTCCTATAATGATTTATGGTGTTATGAATTTAGAATGGTGGTTTGAAGAAATGTCAACCTTGTTCTTAGTAGTTGGAATTTTATTGATTATTCTATCAGGTTTAGAAGAACAAGATGCAGTTGGATCATTTTTAGATGGAGCAGCAGATCTAGTATCAGTTGCCTTAATCATAGGAGTAGCTAGGGGAATTAATATAATTTTAGATGAAGGAATGATTTCAGATACAATGCTTTATGGAGCATCTAATATTATTAGCGGAATAAATGGAGTATTATTCTCATCAGTACAAATGATTTTATTCTCATTCTTGGGAATTTTCATTCCTTCATCATCAGGACTTGCTACTTTGTCAATGCCAATAATTGCTCCGCTTGCAGATACAGTTTCTCTTGGAAGAGATGTTGTAGTATCAGCATACAATTTTGGACAAGGTTGGATGGCAATAATAGCTCCAACAGGTTTAATTTTGGCAACTCTCGAGATGGTAGATGTTTCATATAATAAATGGATTAAATTTATTGCGCCATTGATGGGAATATTGTTAGTATTAGCCATAGTTATGTTGGGAATACAAACTGTAATTTAGAAATGGAGAATCTATGTTAGACAAATTTTTGAAATATGTAAAATTTGATACTCAAAGTGATGACAAAAACGAATCTTGTCCATCAACACCAGGACAAATGAAACTTGCAAAAGTTATCGTTGAGGATTTAAAAGAAATAGGAATTGAAAATGCTCATGTAGATGAAAATGGATATGTTTATGCATCAATTGAGGGAACAGTAAAAAATGTTCCTACAATTGGTTTCATTTCTCACATGGATACAGCTTTGGAATTAACAGGCAAGAATGTTAATCCTCAAATTATTGATTCATACAAAGGTGGAGATATTGTTTTAAGCGAAAAATATAAATTAAGTGAAGAAGAATATCCATTTTTAAAAGAATTAGTAGGACATAAATTAGTTACAACCGATGGAACAACCTTGCTTGGAGCAGATGATAAGGCTGGAATTGCTATAATTATGGAAATAGCAAAATATTTCATGGAAAATAGAGATTTAAAATTCGGAAATATAAAAATAGGATTTACACCAGATGAAGAAATTGGTAGAGGAGCAGATCTATTTGATGTAGAAAAATTTGGAGCTGACTTTGCCTATACAATTGATGGGGGACCTGTTGCAGAGTTAGAATATGAAAACTTTAATGCTGCAACAGCAAAAATTCATATCGAAGGAAAATCAGTTCATCCAGGAGCTGCAAAAAATGTTTTGATAAACGCTCTTCTAGTAGGACAAGAATTAAATTCAATGCTTCCAGTAAATGAAAGACCAGAATATTCAGAAGGATATGAAGGATTTTTTATGCTAGATGAAATTTATGGAACATCTGCTGAAGTTGATATTGTTTATTTAATAAGAGATTTTTTCACAGACTCATTTAACGAAAAGAAAAAATTATTAGAAGAAATAGTAAATTTCCTAAATAAAAAATATGATGATATAATAGATTTAAAAATAGAAGATTCTTATTACAATATGAAAGAAAAAATCGAGCCATGTATAGAAATTGTTGAGCTTGCAAAAGAATCAATCAAAAAAGCAGGCATGGATCCAATTGTAAAACCTGTAAGAGGTGGAACAGATGGAGCAAGTCTTTCATACAAAGGACTTCCAACACCTAACCTTTTTACAGGTGGATACAATTTCCACGGTAGATATGAAATTTTATCAGTAGATATAATGGAAAAATCACTCGAAGTTCTAAAAAATATTGTAGAGTTAAATGCTAAGGAGAGTAAATAATGGAAAAATTACAACCAGAAAGAGTTTTTTATTATTTTTCAAAATTAATGGAAATTCCAAGACCAAGCTTTCACGAAAAAAAAGTTTCTGATTTTTTAGTAAAAACAGGAAAAGAATTAAATCTTGAAACATATCAAGACGAAAGTTTAAATGTAATTTTGAAAAGAAAAGCATCTAAAGGATATGAAAATGCACCAAAAGTAATTTTGCAAGGTCACATGGATATGGTTGCATCAAAAACTGATGATTCAGACCATGATTTCCTAAAAGATTCAATAATTCCAGTAATTGATGGAAAATATTTAACTGCAAAAGATACAACTTTAGGAGCAGACAATGGAATTGCTGTTGCTATGGGATTAGCTTTGCTTGAAGATGAAAATTATGTTGGACCACAAATTGAATTATTAGTTACTACAGAAGAAGAAACTTCAATGGCAGGAGCTTTGAACTTGGCAAGAGATGTACTTGAAGGAGAATATTTAATAAATATAGACTCAGAAGAAGAAGGAGTCTTAACAGTTGGTTCTGCTGGAGGAATTACAATTTTTGTAGAAGAAAAAATTGGGCAAGAAGAACAAAAAGATGGATATGAAATAAAAGTTTCAGGCTTACTAGGTGGACATTCAGGAATGGATATAAATGACAATAGAGGAAATGCCCTAAAAGTATTTGCATCCATTTTAGATAATTTAAATTCAGATATAACAATAGGAGAATTTACAAGTGGAAGTCTTGATAATATAATTCCATCATCAGGAAGCGTGAAAGTTTATGGAGCAAAATTAGAAGAATTAGAAGAAGCTAAGAAAAATACTCTAGATAAATTTAAAGATGTAAAAGGCGAATTAAAAATAGAAATTAATGAAGCAAGCGGAAAAAGTTACTCAAAAGAATTATCAGAAAAAATAATAAAAATGATAGCAAATGTTGCTTGTGGAACAAATACTATGATGAAAGATGGAATAACAGTAGAATCCTCAGATAATTTAGCCCTAATAAAAGAAGAAGATGGATTTATTAAAAGCGAAATTTCTCTAAGATCTTCAGATAATGATGCGCTAGAAGAATTATCCAAAAAAATCAGGAAAGTTATAGAAGATTTAGGAATTAATTATAGAATTGATTCAATATATCCAGGTTGGGAATACAAAGAAGATTCAAAACTTAGACCATTAGCTCAAAAAGTTTACAAAGAATTTGAAGAAAAAGAATTCGATACAATAGTAATACACGCTGGACTTGAATGCGGAGCATTTTATGAAAAATATCCAAATCTAGATATAATTTCAATAGGACCAAACATAACAGGTGCTCACTCTCCAGAAGAAAAAGTTGAAATAGAATCAGTACAAAGAGTGTATGCATATTTAAAACAATTACTAAAAGAAATTAAATAAGCTAGTAAAAATAATTTTTAATAGATGATGTTTGAAATAGATAAAACTATTTTACACATCATCTTTTTTATTATCTTTTAGTAAATATTTACTATGTTTTTGTAGATTTTTAAAAATAAAACTAATTATAAATATTTCAGGTCATCGTGAGTATTAAAATTTTACTCACGATTTTTTTATTTGGATAATGATAATTTATAAAATCTAATATAAATTAGCATAAAAATTATATCAAATATTAGTGGATAATATAAAAATATTTAAGTGTTATAATCGAAAACAGAGATTAAACACCATCTCCACCTATAAGGTTTCACGGACAGCGATTAATCTCTGTTTATTTTAATATACTTAAAAATATAAAATTTACAAAAAGAAATAATAGAGATACTAACTCACTCCCCCACAAATGTGGAAGGTGGAAAGTACCTCTAATATTAATAATATACTATAAATTCATAAAAAAATTAACAAAGCAAATGGCGCAACCCAAAGAAAATTCTTTTAGGGGGTCACGTATGTGCTTTGTTATTGTAAATAATATAATATAAAATTCAAATTAAATCAATATTTTATTAGAAAAAAATAAAACCTTGAAAACCAAGGCTTATAATATGTATGGTGGAGATGACGGGAGACAGAAAGACGGTTTACTATAATATTCAACGTTGAAAATTCAACATCTTTATTTTTTAATCTCCCTTGAAATCCACTATTTTTATATAGTTTTAAAATTTTTAGTATCAAATTAGTATCAGAATTTATAGTTTTTCATTATTCATTACATCAATCATTTTACTTTCAGCAATAGGGAAAAAGTGGCTGTAAGTATCAAGGGTGATTGATGTATTTTTGTGTCCAAGTCTTTTGGAGATTAAGACAATATTTATATTATGATTTATCAAGTAACTAGCGTGTGAGTGTCTCAATCCGTGAACGTGTATTCTTTTGATCAATGGCTTTTTATCATCATGACTTTTATTATATTCTTTAATTTCTTTATTGGCTTTTTCTACTCCTTGTTTTATACCATTTTCAACATATCTTTTTTCCCATTGAAAAACTCTATCCTCTTTGTTGATGTTATAGCAACGATTTTTATAATCTCCAAGTATTTCTAATGTTGTATTAGGTAGGCTTATGTTACGGCTTTCATAAGTTTTTGTTTGTGTAACTACATCTTTTCCCTTTAATCTTTGTAATGACCTATCAATCAATATAGTTTTATTTTCAAAGTCTATTTTTTCCCGTGTTAGGGCGTCAAGTTCGCCTTTTCTCATACCCGTAAAATAAAGCAAATTTAAAGCTGTTTTTGACTTTATGTTGTCTATTTGATGATATACTTGTCTAAATTCCTCAAACGTCCGATAACGCATTTTAGGGGGTATATAGTTAGGATTTTTTGCAAGCTTAACCATGTGAATAGGATTTTTAGGCAATCCGTAAAATCTAACTGCATGATTTAAAAGTATTGAAAATTCTGTTTGTAAAGCTTTTATGTATCCGTTAGAGTGGTCAAGGCTAATAAGTTTATTTTGCCAAGCTTTAATATCTCTTGGAGATATTTCATTTAAAGGCTTATCGGGAAAAGTCTCCATAATTTTTTTATATCGTGAGCCTTTAGTCCTTATACTATTTTGTCTTAATTGTGGAAATTGGTCAGTTTCATATAGGTTTATAAAGCTAGATAACAACATAGTAGGTTGACCTTGACGCTTTAAAAGATATTCTCTTTCATATTCTAAGGCTTGTTTTTTTGTATCAAAACCCCTTTTAAATTTTTGTCTTTTATTTCCGTTCCCGTCTTGGTAATAAAATTTACACAACCATTTTTTACTGTCTTTGTCTTTATATGCTGGCATGGTTAGTCGTCTAATTTTTCAAGATCTTTTAAAAACTTAAAAATCGGATACTGTTCACGCTCTAAATTATTTATAGATTGAACTAGCTCAAATAAATAATCATAATTATTATTTACATCACTTCTAATTGATATAGGCTTTTCAACAATATCGCTAATAATATTTAAAACTATAAAGTATACATCTCCATTCATATTACTTGAATATATTAACTTATAATTTACATCATTAATATTTGTACTTAGTAAATTTCTATAATTGCTACTTTGCTCTAATTTCCAACTTATTTTAGAATTTGAAGTTAATTTTGTAAGTAGTTTTATTAGTTCAATATCATCATTTTTAAGTTTTTTTAAGTTGTCATCAACTTTTAAATCGCTTACAGAAACATCTAAAGCATCAGCAATTTTTACTAAATTTTCTTCACTTGGTTCACTAACTTTATTTTCTATATGTGAAATAAAAGATACGGATAAACCCGTCTTTTTTGCTAATTCTTTTTGAGTATATCCTTTTTTTCTTCTGAAAAACGAAAGATTTTCACTTATTGTATTACCCATATTTACGCTCCTTTTTAATTAAATTATATCAAAAAAGTAAAAATACTCAAGATATATACAATATAATACTTGACAGTATAATTATATAAATATATACTAAGTATATAAAACTATACAAAGGAGTATATATGAAATAAAAAAAGATTATATTAAATTCTTGATTGGTGAAATGAGTTATAAAGAATTATCCGAAAAATGTGGAGTATCTCCAACTTGGCTCAATACCGTTATCAATCGAGGATATGCAAGCATGAACATAGTCAATAAGCTTGCCAAGGCTTTGAATGTAAAGTCTATTGAAATTGTAAAAATGGAGGAATAAAATTGAAATTTAATATTTTTAAAACAAAAAAACTTATGGCCGAAAAAAACTTAACTAATAAGAAATTAGCAGAATTAATGGGAGTATCGCCTCAATGGTTGGGGATAGTCCTAAAACGTGGTTACGCAACTTTTAATTATGTAAATAAATTATCAAAAGCCTTAAAAGTCAAAATTGAAGATATAGGAGAAATTGAGGATCTAATATGAACTTAAATAAATTTTATATCAAGTTAAAAATGGCAGAAAAAAACCTAAACAATATGAAATTAGCCGAATTAATGGGAGTATCACGTCAATGGTTGGGAATAGTTTTTCAACGTGGTTACGCTACACCAAGAATAATTAATAAACTAGCTAAAGCCCTTGATTGTGAAGTTGAAGAAATTGTAAAAATGGAGGAATAAGAAAATGTTATTAAATTTTAAGCAAGTAATGAAACTATTAAACGTTAATAAGTCAAAAGCCTATAAGTGCATGAGAGAATTAAACGCTGAATTACAAAAGGACGGTTATTTAACAATTAGTGGCAGAATACCTGCCGACTATTTAATCAGAAGATATAATTTAAACCCTGATGATTTGGAGATCATAAAAAAAGACTTATTAAAAGCATGACAATTATTTAACTATTTATTTTTAAATTAAAGAAAGGGGGATAAATGGCAGGAATTAGTTGGATAAAATTATCGGTAAATATTTTTGATGATGAAAAAATAAAAGTCATAAGAAAGTTGCCCGAGGGGGATTCCATAACTCTTGTTTGGATTCATTTACTTTGTTTGGCAGGAAAAACAAATGACGGGGGTAGTGTCTATATTGGTCAATCAGTCCCATATACTGACGAAATGCTTTCAGCTATTTGTGATGAACCTATAAACGTTATTAGAATTGCAATAGAAACATTTAAACAATTTGAAATGATTTCAATAGAAGAAAATGGCATTATTGAAATATCAAATTGGGAGAAACACCAAAACATCGAGGGTATGAAGTTATATAAAAAATCTGGAGCAGAAAGACAAAGGCTTAGATATTGGAGAAATAAATTAAAAGAAATCGGCATAAATGCTTATGTTGACGGCTTTACAGATGATGTTGAAGAGTTGAAAATAATATACAAAGACAGAAACGAACCTCACGAAAACCTCACGCAAATCTCACAACCTCACGGGCTAGATATAGATAATAATAATAATAAGAATAAGAATAAGATAAAGAATAAGAATATAGAAATAGACAATAATAATATAAGCAAAAATTTTAATGATGAAGAAAAAATCACAGTAGATTATTATTATCGTCTTGTTAAGAACAACACAAACAAAAATGATATTGATTTGGTTGTAAATGCAATTAATCAGTATGGTTGGAAAAATATTTTCTATACACTTTGGTATTTAAAAACCGAACAAAAGGCAAATATAACAAGTTTTAAGTATGTAGACACGGTCTTATCTAGTCAAAAACCACTAGATGAGGGAGTTGTTGAATTTGTTGTAAATAGAGAGATTAAAAATATAAAATGCAACGACTATCAGGAACAAGATAATAATCAAAGTTATTCAGACAAGGCAAGACAAGAAAGATTTCAAAAAATGCTAAATGAAAAGGACTATCAACAAGGATAAAGGGGCAAAACAATGATTTATAAAGTTTTAAAACCAGAATTATTTATACCAGAAACAAAACTATTAGGAAAATACAAACTATGGGAGAACAGTTCAACAGTACCCGTCAAAATTTGTCATAGCAAAGATTTTGGCACAAAAGAAGATTTTGAATATTTGTCTTATAATTCTTTTTGGTTTGGATTTAACACCGAAAACCATGATCTAGTAATTGATTGTAGTTCATACGGTGGAATGTGTGGCTTTAAATTCACAAGAGAGGATTTAAACAATAAAGATTTATCAAAAATTGATAAAGATTGTATGATTTACACCTTTAACTTGATTGATGATTTAATAGCTAACAGAATAATTACAAAAAAATAAAAAACACCCCACCGACCAAAGAAGAATTAAAAATAAAAATTATAATATTAGTTAGGGCATACAATAGGCGAAATAATTCACGGAATAAGCCTAGAAAGAAAAATATATACTTAGGCATATAAATATATGGCTAACATATAAAAAACTCTTAAAACGCAAAATAGGTCGTAATAAAAATAAAATTAATTAAACTAGTAGGCAAAAATGAGAAATAGAAAAATGAAAAAAGAACAAAAAAATAGACGCCAATAAATAAGCAAATTAAATTGGCGTCAAACTTTAAATAAGTAATACAATCAAGTTTATTGTATCACTTGATGAGAATTAATGCAACAATAACGAATAAATTTTAACAGTTAGGAGTGTGAGAAAATGAAAGTGAATGAAGAATACACGATAAAAAGATTAGAAGAGTTTAGCAAAATTTACTTAAAAGATATCAAAGAATTAGGGAAAGATATATTGATTTATGGAATGGAAAAATTTGAAACTGATAACGGTATTGAAATGATGTTGTCAGATGGTTACCCAAGTGTTGGAATAGAAGTAAACAAAGAAAAATTATATCTTTATGTTTGCGATATGTTTGGCTTAAACATGAAAACTGATATCACAAAAATAAAAGGCTTAGAAAAACAATCACAAGAAATAATAAAGGCAATTTTAAGTGATGAAATAAAGTGTTAGGGGCAAACATGGAAAATATAACTATCGAAACTATAAGAAATGACTTGGAAAGTATTACAATAAATACATTAATTTTAAAAGATCTAATTTTTATAAATAATAACATAAAAGGCAATTTAGAACCTCAAAAAATTGAAAGCTTAGAAATAACAATATCAAACTTATCAGAAAGCTTATATGCAGAAACTGAACAAGCCGAAAAAAATCTTTTTAGATTAATAAGCCGTGAAAAATTAAAAAGTTTACAAACTGATTTAGATGATTTAGAAAGAGATATAAAACAATTTAAAGAACGCAAAGAAGAAGAGGAGGACGAGGAAGAAGAGGACTTTTATTATTAAAAAAATTATGCTATAGATCAAAAAAATAAGATTGATACGATATATAAAAAATAAAAAAATAGAACGGGTATAAAAATAAAAGGGTTGCAATGGTTGGGCAACTCTTTTTTTATGTAAAATAAATTTGATGATAAAGTTAGGTCATACAATAGGCGAAATAATTCACAGGATAAGCCTAGAATGAAAAATATATACTTAGGCATATAATTCTATGGCTAGACTATAAAAATCTCTTAAAACGTAAAATAGGACGTAATAAATAAAAATCATTTTGAATACATAAGAAAAAAGGGTAATATGTATTTGAATACAAATTAAAAATAATTGTATCATGGTAGTATGAAAAGGCAGGGTAATTATACCTTGCTTTTTTATTGCTTATTTTTATGATCTCCAAGTATTGAATTTAAATTAAAAGATAAGCTATTAACTCATTAATTTTATTAAAAACAATGATATAATAACAATTAAAGGGTGAATTATGGCAGAATTAAAAATAAATGTAGATGATCAAGTCAAAAAACAAGCCGAAATAGTATGTGATGAGATGGGGATATCTTTATCGACTGCTATTAATATTTATATTAAAAAAATAGCTAGAGAATACAGAATCCCTATAGAAATATCAATCGATCGTTTTTACAGTAGAAAAAATATTGAATACCTTGAAGATAAGTTCGATAATTACAAAAAAGGCAATGAAAAAATAATAGAAAAAGAATTGATTGAAGAATAATAAAAAAATAAGGGTATAATTAAATTATAGAATTTTTTCAAACATTCACACATATAGAGGACACGCTTATATTAAAGGCGTGTTTTTTATTTGCCTAAATTGTCTTTTAGTATGACCCTAGAATATTAAAATAAATTAATAATCTAATGATTTTATAGGCTTAATTGATTTATTAATATAAATATATGGCTTAAAAATTAAAATCGCTTAAAACGTAAAATAGAGCCTTGAAACATACTAAAAGAAATCGGAAAAAAGAAAAGTAAATATATCTATAATGAAAACCTTTACAGATTAGAGATAATATTTCATCAAATAAAAAAAGAGTACGCTTGTACCCTTTCAATTAAATACCCTTATTTTACGCCACGGGATATTAGAATCTTTAAACTTTGATTTATACTTTTGATTTGCTATTAGTACATTATTCAAGTTCGCTATATCTCTGTCTCTATTTCTAATTAATATATTTGTTTTAGCTTGTTTTAATGATGTATCAATCAATATAAAATCTACATCATAATTTTTAAATGCTTGTAGTTCTTCATCAGTAGGAAAACAAGTAATATGGCATACTTTATCATTATATTTTAATAATTTCAAAGTAAGATTTATTTGATCCTTTTTCTTAGAAAATTCAGGCATAAAATCAAGGTCAGTAACAGTTTTATAATGTTTATTTGCGTAAGTAGTTTTACCAGAACCGATAAAACCACATACAAAAATGATTTTTTTTCCAAAATTTTTCATATTCTACTTTTTCGCATGATAAAAAATGTACAGTGGGATGGCTGTACTCCGACCGAGCTTGGAGGGAGGGGGATATCCCCCCCTCAACGTTAAAAAATTTTTTTGAAAATTATTTTTATAAAATTTTTATACAATTATTCATTTTCAATTATTTTTTATTAATCATTTTTTTAATTTAATAATTACCGAACAAGCTCAAAGAAAGATGTACCAATGTATCGTTAGCTATGTTATACAAGTGTGCCTTGCTATAATGATATCTATCATTTAAAGCTTGTATCTTATTACTTTTGTATGGCATTCCATAGATCACTAATGTTATATCTTTATAGGCTTCACTTATATTATTAAAGGCACAATCAATCTCTTCAATAATACTTTTATTCTCTTTGATGTTAGTCCTTAACATATCTATTTCATCATCAATACTTGATGAATCAATATCTCCAATCAATTCATTATGTGGATTGTTATTATCAAAAGCTAATGTTTTATTATTAATTAATTCATTAATTCTTTCATTAGCTTTTATAATAAAGCCTTGGGCATAGATATATCTTTTCAGTTTATCCTTAACTAAGTTTGAATAAAATTCTTGCATATATTTTTCTTTATAAATTTCTTAACAATTCTTTCATATCATGATGAATATAACTGTTTTTTTTATCTTCACTACAACGCTTATCAAAATCACTTCTTTTTTCTTTTTCTTCTTTTTCCTTTACTTCATCAGATAACTTCTTTGAAAGATTTAATAAATCTTTTTGAGACATTTCCTCACTTTTATTGTTATCTAATTTTCGTATAAGTTTTCTAATTCCATACTCTTCTGATTTCCCCGTTGCTTTTATTGCAATAGTTTCCAAATTGTCATTAATAGATTTTAATAAATCACTATCTTTGTCTTTATCATTTACCAAGTTAAACGAACTCTTGATTTCTTGCATTTGTTTTCTCCCTTATCTTTCATGTAATAATTTCTATAATATGAAGTATCAACAACATCTTTTAAAAAGAATCTTGTTTGGTCATCAATTTCATTAGAAATATTTCTTTCAGTCCAGTAACCCTTATCAGTACGAGTTTCATTTCTATAAATTTGACCAATAAGATTTACAGACTTAGAAAATACACCCCAAACATCAGAATTTAAACTATCAACAGTTTTACATAACTCCAAAACCTCTTTTTCCTTGTTTTTTAAATAAGAAGTTGTTTCATCAATAACACTTTTTTCATAAGCTTTAATATCAAACTTTTTAGCTTTTAAGTTAGACTTTAAAACTTTTAGATTATTAATTTCTTTTTGCTTTTTTTCAATTTCCCTATTAATATCAAGATAACTATCAATATCATCAGGATTGCTTAATCTTTTTTTAAGCTTATTAATTTCAATGGTATTGTCATCAATCTTATCTTCAATATCTCCAATTTGCTTATCACGATTACTAATAAAATTATCATAATCATTTTCTAATTTTTTTACACTATCTAACATTATATTTTTTTGCTCCTTTCATAATAAAATAACCCGTTTTTACTAAGATAATTATAACATTATTAGCGATAAAATTATAATAAAAATAAAAAGAATTAATGTAATTCATAAAATGTAAAGACAATGTAATTTCATTATTTTAAAGACGTATGATAATATATAATAAATGTATTGCAAAAAATAAAAATATAAGTTAAAATAAACCACGAAAGGAAAAAATAATGGGACTAGATAAAGTTAAAAAAGGACGTCCACCAATGAAAGCAAACGAAAAGAAAAGACATATCTATAGCATAAGAATAGATGAAAAATTAGATAAAGAAATAAAAAAGCTTGCTAAATTGGAAAAAATAACAAAAACCGAACTAATAAGAAAAGCCGTAAAAGAATATATTGAAAAAAACAATATATAAAATATTTCTTTAGATGAAATAAAAATTTATACCCGAAAAAACAACCAACCAAATTCAAAAATAAAAAAGAGGTATAAAATGGAAATTACAGAAAAAACAATATTTCAAACAATAGACCAAATAAAAGAAATATACATAAATGAAATAGAAAACTATGGTGCTGAATTACTACATAAAGGCATTAGATTAGAAAAATCAGAAAATAAACGTGAAGTCGTAATGTGTGAGGGTACCCCAACAATAAGAATAGGAGTAAGCCCATTAAGAACATATTTAAAAATAGAATTATATGAAAATATCTCCATAACTAACTTATTAATCACAAAAGCAAAAGACCATTATAGAGAAATAAGAAAAATGGTAATGGAAAATGAAATGAACATGAGAGAAGAAAAACTATTGGAGATCTAAAATGTATATTGACCAAAGAGAAATATTTAAAATAATAGACGACTTCAAAGAAATTTATTTAAAAGAAATAAGAAACCAAGGCAAAGATATATTACTATATGGCAGTAAAAGAGAAAAAACACCAAAAGGCTATGAAATAACCTTATGTGAGGGATTTCCAACAGTAAAAATAGGCACAACAAAAATAGGTGTTTACCTAAAAATACAATTTTATAATAATATATCAATAACCGATATAATGTATAGTCAGGCTTGTAGTCATACCTTAAAATTATTAAAAGCAATAAATGAAGATGTAATAGAGTATGGACAAGAAAGGTGATAGACTATGGAAATAAATACAATAAAAAATGATTTTTATAAAATAAGCTTTCTTGATATATTTGACGGTATAGACTTCTTAATAAAAGCCGATAGAGATATTAATAATATATTAAAAGGTGATATAGTATTTTTTAAACAAACAAATAAATTAGATAGTGAAATAATAGCGGTAGTAAAAAATGATAAAGCACTTATAATCTCCAAAGAAGATTATCAAAATGAAAAAATAATAGGAGAAATAAAGGGTGTATATCATAAAATAAAATAGCGATAAAAAGATTAGGCGTAGAAATACGCTTATTTTTTTACATAAAAAAAGACCTCTAAACATAAATTTAGAAGTCATAAAAATATTATAAAATAAGAGGAATAATGTTTCTCATAAAATATTATACTTAAAAAAATAAAAAGCACATATTAGGAGCATAATCTAAGAAGATATTATAATAAAATTATATATTTAAAATTATTGAAGTCAACAAAAACTGAAATATAAAAGAAATAGTAAAACAATCTCCAAAAGCATATAAAAAATATTAAAGATCACATCAATAATCACATACAAAAATAAAAGCATTGAAATATCAATAAAACAAATTAACAAGCTAATTCACAAAAAAATAGACTTCATAAAATGCGATATAAGGCAAGTTAAAAATCAAGACATATAATTATATAGGTAAAATAATGATAAATATGTAAAAATAAAGCTTTGAACGTATAATCAATAAATAAATACCCCCGTTTTTACTAAAAACCATAATAACCTAAAATACAATTGTTAGGGGGTGCAAATTGTCAACTTATGGAGATAATGAAAAATTATTAAGAGAGTATCAGGAAACAAAAGATATAGAATTAAGAAACCAAATAGCCCTAAAAAATTATAATTTAATATACATAGGCATAAGACCTTATTATATAGCAGAAATACACGATAAAGAAGAACTAGAACAAGAGGGATTTATAGCCTTATTGAAAGCTGTTGAAAACTTTAATATAGAAAAAGGGTACTCATTTTCAACCTATGCTATTTCTTATATAAAATCAATAACACGATATAGACTTGATTATAATACCGATACGAGCCTTGACGAATCTTTAAAGTCAATAGAAGATGAAAAAGTAACTAGACTTGATTTGCTAGAAGATGAAAAAGCAGATGTATTCAAAGAATGTGAAAATAAAGATATAATTTCAAATATTAAAATTTTACTCAATGATGAAGAAATAGAACTTATAAAACTAGCCTATATTTATGATTTATCATATAGAGAAATAGAAAAGAAAATAGGCTTATCAAAAACTCAAATAGGACGTAATTTGCAAAACATAAAAATAAAACTTAGAGGCTGCAGACAATTCAAAGAATATAAAGACCAATATTATCAAGAAAACGAAATAAGCTATCTAAAAGCTACTAATTACTCATTGGATAAAACAACAAAAGCAAATAATAAAGATCCTCAAATATGGTCGACATTATTTGCAAGAGAAAAAAGAGAAAAAAAGTGCATGAAAAATTTTATGAAAGATTTTAAAAGAGAAATAAGGGCAGAATATAAAAATAAACCTTGAATAATCTCTAAATATTAAAAGCAATTTAAAAATACAAAAATTAGGCTTCTTTATTTGAGATATAAGCGATTTTATATTTAAACTAATACAATTATATTGTTAGAACAAATAAAAGCTTATATAGTTAAAATTATAAAGAATTTAAGGTATGAAAAAATCCACTGATCTTTAATTGAAAAAATCCCAAAAAATAATAGTTGAAACTAAAAATCTAATGTGTATAATACAAATATATAAATAAATATAGCATACTTGCATAAAAGACGGCATAATTAAATTGCCGTTTTTTGCTTTTATAATATCAATTAATAAATTTGATTTTAAAGGTAAAAGATAATATAATGTACATGAAAAGTGAAATGAAGTTATAAGATAACACCAAAAAAGACAGTAGGAGCGAACTACTGTCTTTTTATTTGGGTTAGTTATCGTTATTTAAAAATCTATCTAACCACTTGATAATGTAATAAGAAATTACAGTACCCATGATAGATATTAAAAGCGTAATGAAGTTTTGCAAGATAATCACCCCCTAACTGATATCAGTATAGGAACGATAACAAAAATATTATAACATAAAAAATATAAACTCTAGGAAATAAAAAATATAAAATTGACAAAATTTCAAGAAATGAAATATAATAATAAAAAGCGAAATGAAGTTACAAGGTAACACCGAAAAAGGCATTTGAGACAGAAATAAAAAAACTGTTTTGAGTGTCTTTTTTATTATCTCAAAATAAAAAGATAAGATCTAAATATAAAAATCATAGAATAAAAAATATAATTTTTATACAGAAAACGCCTTAAAAAATAGCAGATAAAAAACTAGCAAAAACCCCCAAAAAATACTTTTGACCCCAAAAACCCAAAAATCGACCAATTTTACCCTTATAAACATTTAAAAATAAACATTCTATCTTTCAAAAAATACTTTTGATCAAAAAAAACGAAAATTTGAAAAATTACCCCTATTAAATGTTGAAATATAAACATTATTAAGTTAAAAAAATAGTCTGAGCAAAAAATTACCAAAAACAAGGTTTATAATCTCCAAAAAATAAAAATAAAATAATAGATAAATATTGAAATTGCAACATCATAGGAATTATAATTTAATACCTTAAGGTGTAAAAATATGAAACATAATATAAAATTATGTTTCACTTTAAAAAACTTATGATAAAATTGAAATATCAATAATAAAAGCATATTAAAAATAAAAATACTTTTTTAGGCGATTTTCAAGAAAAAGGGGGAAAAATGGAAAAAAAGAAAATACAAGAATATACAAATTATTTGATAAATAACCAACTATCAGAAAATACAATCAAAAAATACAAAAGAGAATCCGAAGAGTTAGAAAGCTACTTAAAAAATAAAAAACCAACAAAAGAAAATATAATTTCATACTTGGAGATTTTACAAAAAAAGCAATATAAAAAAACAACACTCAATAATAAGATCATATGTATAAACAAATATATAAAATATATCTCCAAAGATCCCGACAATAAAAAAGGCTTAACATTAAAACCAATAAAAACCCAAGCTAGAGAAATACCAAACGCAATAACCCAACAAGAATATGACCGAATAATGAAACAAGCTAAAACAAAAGGCACGCCTAGAGATGTAATCATGTTACAATTATTTTTAAATACAGGAATAAGAGTATCAGAATTAAAATTCTTTACAGTCGAATCACTAAAAAAAGGATATATGGAAATAAAAAATAAAGGAAAATACAGAATTGTACCACTAGCAAAAAAATTAATAAAACAAGGCAAAGAATACGCCAAGAAAAATAATATAAATCAAGGTAGTATAATAATAAGCAATCAAAAAACACCAATAAGCAGGGCGACAGTATTCAGAAGATTAAAATACTTAGGGGGACAAGCAAGAATAAAAAAAAGCAAACTACACCCTCATAGTATAAGACACCTTTTCGCAAAAAACTATCTCCACGACAATAAAGATGATATTTTAAGGCTAGCCGATATATTAGGACACGAAAGCCTAGAAACAACAAGAATATACACCAAACTAGACACGGACGAATTAAGAAAAACAATAAAATACAGAGGATAAAACAAAAAAGACGCTAATTGTAGAAATAAATTAATACCTATAATTAGTGTTTTTTTATTGGAAAATGGAGATTTAAAGGACTTCAATTAATAATAAAAAATAAAAAATATTTAACAAATGAAAAAAATAAAAAATAATTTTTTGAATGGCTAAATATAAACGTTGAAACAATCAAAAGAGATGTAAAAAAGATGATAAAATTATTAGTATCAAATTAGTATCATAAAAAAACAAAACCTTGAAAAAATCAAGGTTTATAATATGTATGGTGGAGATGACGGGATTTGAACCCGTGTCCGCACGAGTCTTAATAAAAGCATCTACAAGTTTAGTAAGTATTTGATTTTCATCTAGCACTTATCTACTTACAAATAACTTACTAGACTAGCTTAATATATACTAAATATACTCAAAGCTTTGTATATTAGTTGCCACATAAAATTATGAAACAAATAAAAACTACTGTGGCTTAATTTTTATTTGCTGCTTGCCTAAATTAGGCAGCTAATGCGAATTGTCTTTCGCTATTATTGTTTGCATTTATATTTAATTTTCAATTTTACGAATTGATAAACGACTTGCAACTTAAATCTTAACAAGCACGTCGAAACCAAAACATCCCCATATAATCAATATAAATATTATACTAAAATTTATTTTTATGTCAAAATCTTAATTTTTTATAAAATTATTTATAGTAAATTAAATTATTATTTTTTGGGTATTATTATATTAAGTCATTCAGATTTTTTTAATCATGAAGTAATAGGAGGATTTATGAGAAATAATAATAAAATTGCAGCTATGCTTCTTGCTGGTGGTCAAGGATCTAGATTAAAGGCTCTTACTAAAGAAATGGCAAAACCTGTAGTTCCTTTTGGTGGAAAATATAAAATTATAGATTTTGCTTTGTCAAATGCAACAAATTCAGAAATTAGAGATATTGGTGTTTTAACTCAATATAAACCACAATTATTGAATAAGCACTTGGGTATTGGTGCAGCATGGGATTATGATAGAAATTTTGGTGGTTTAAGAATTTTAACTCCTTACTACACAGAAGAAGGTGGAAGATGGTTTGAAGGTACTGCTGGAGCAATTTTTGTAAATATCAATTACCTTGATAGTATCGACCCTGAATATGTTTTGATTTTATCTGGAGATCATATTTACAAAATGGATTATACAAAACTTCTTGCTGAGCATATGCAAAAAGGTGCTGATGCTACTATTGCAGTTATGGAAGTTGATTGGGATGAGGCATCTAGATTTGGTATTATGAATACTGATGATGAGGGAAGAATTGTTGAGTTTGAAGAAAAACCTGAAAATCCTAAATCAAATCTTGCTTCAATGGGAATTTATATTTTTAATTGGAAAGTTTTAAGAGCTGCTTTGATTGAAGATCATAATAATTCTGAGTCTACAAATGATTTTGGTCATGATATTATTCCTTACTTATTAAATAATAATAGAGATTTATTTGTTTATAAATTTGATGGATATTGGAAGGATGTAGGAACTGTAAAATCTTATTGGCAAGCTAATCTTGATTTAATCGATCCTGAAAACCCTCTAAATATTCAAGATGATTCTTGGAAAATATATACAACTGCATTAAATTTGCCTCCTCATAGAGTTGGTAAAAATGGTGTTTTAAATGATGCGCTAATAAATGAAGGATGTATTATAGATGGAGAGGTTAATAATTCTGTATTGTTTTCAAATGTAAAAATTGAAAAAAATGCTTGTGTAAATAATTGTGTAATATTATCAGGGGTTACTATAAAAGAAGGTGTAAAAGTATATAATTCTGTAATTACTGAAAATATAGAAATCAGTGAAAATATTGGAGATAAAAATTCTACATCAGTTTATCTTGTAAGCGAAGATGGGATAGAGGAGGAATAAGATGCAAAATATACTTGCTTTAATTTATAGTTCAGAATTTGATGAAAAAAATTATGATACACTTTGTAAATATAGACCTGATTATATGCTACCTTTTGGTTGTAGGTATAGAGTTATAGATTTTACTTTATCTAATATAACAAATCACAATATATCAAGTGTTATTTTATATGGTGGAGAACCTCTAAGATCAACTCTTGATCATGTGGGCGATGGAAGAAATTGGGAATTAAATAGGAGAAGCGGTGGTTTGATGATTAATCCGCCAGTATATTTAAGGTCAAGACTTGCTAATGAAATAGAAACCTACTATAACACGATGAAACATTTTATGAAAAATAAACGTGAATATGTTTATATAACAAATCCAATGTATATTTCTAAGGTAAATATTTCAGATGCCTATGAAAAAATGCAAGATGAAAATTTAGATGCTTTAATTTTTACTCAAAAAAAGAATGATGAGTATGGATATTATTTGAATAGAAGAATTATTAATACTGACGAAAATGAAAATCCAGTTAGTGTTGGAATTAATCTTGGACTTGAAGAAGAAATAAATTTATTTACAGGTTCAATATTGATTAAAAAAGATATTTTTATGGATCTTCTTAGATATTCAATTGAAAAAAATAACGCTACAAATGTACTTGATGCTTTATTCAAATATCCAAAGAAAAAATCAATCGGTCTTTATAAATCAAAAGAAAGTTTGAGCGTTATTATGGATACTTTGACATACTTTGAAGCTAGTTTTAATTTGTTAGATAGGGACTTTTTTGATGAAATTTTCTATGAACAAGGAATGGTTTATACAAAAAGCAAAGACGAGCCTTCAACTGAATATTTAAAAGGTTCTAAAGTAAGAAATTCTTTGGTAGCAAATGGAGCAATAATAGAAGGAGAAATTGAAAATTCTATTATTTTTAGAGGAGTTACAGTTAAAAAAGGTGCAGTGATCAAAAATTCAATTATTTTCCAAAATTCTGAGATAGGCGAAGGTGCAATTTTAAATCACGTTATAACTGATAAAGACACAAAAGTTTTTGAAGATGTTAAATTATTTGGAAACAGAACCCATCCTTACTTAACAGATAAGGGAGAACACATTAACTAAGGGGTGTAAGATGAAAGTATTATTTTTAACAAGTGAAGCTGATCCTTTTATAAAAACAGGTGGTCTTGCAGATGTAGCAGGCTCTTTGCCAAAAGAACTTGCAAAAAAAGGTATCGATATAAGAGTTGTTATGCCTTTGTATTCAAGTATTGATTATATTTATAGAAAAAAGATGAAAAAAATAAAAGATTTTTATGTAGATCTTGATTGGAAACATCAATACGCTGGAATTTTTAGCCTAAAATGGGAAGGTGTTACATTTTATTTTATAGATAACCTTGAATATTTTGACAGACCAAATGCATACGGCTATGACGATGATGCTGAAAGATTTATATTTTTCTCAAAAGCTGCTACCTTATTAGGAAAAGAAATTGATTTTAAACCAGATATAATTCATGCTAATGATTGGCATACAGCTTTGGTAAATATTTATGTAAATGATTTTAGAAAAGGCGATCACTATTTTGATGATATAAGAACTTTATTTACTATTCATAATTTAAAATACCAAGGAGTTTTTGACTCAGGATATTTAACGTTAACAGGTCTTGATGGATATTATTTCAATGAACATGATTTAAAATATTTTGATGCCATTAATTTTATGAAAGGCGGAATTGTTCATTCAACAGCTTTTAATACTGTAAGTGAAAATTATGCTCAAGAAATCAAATATCCATTTTATGGGGAAGGTCTTGATGGAATAATTAGAGAATATCAAAACAAACTTTCAGGAATTGTTAATGGAATAGATTATGATTTGTGGAATCCAAAAACTGATAAAAATATTTTCAAAAATTATGATGTAAAATCTTTGGAAAATAAAATAGAAAATAAGATGAAATTACAAGAAGAATATGGACTTCCAGTTAATAAAGATGTGCCAATGATAGCAATTTGTTCAAGGCTTACATCAATGAAAGGATTTGATCTTGTAAGATATATATTGGATGAATTATTACAAGAAGATATTCAATTGGTTGTATTGGGCACAGGAGATTATACTTACGAAGAAATGTTTAAGTATTTTGAGTGGAAATATCCTGACAAGGTTGCTGCAAGAATTTATTATGATGGAAAAGAAAGTCATAAATTATATGCGGCTAGCGATTTATATATGATGCCATCAATATCAGAGCCTTGCGGAATTAGTCAATTAATTGCTATGAGATATGGGTCATTACCAATTGTAAGAGAAGCTGGTGGTTTAAAAGATACAGTAAAACCTTACAATAAATATACTGGAGAAGGAAGTGGATTCTCATTTGAAAATATAAATGCTCACGAATTACTTTTTGCAAGCAAAAATGCAATTGATTTATACAAAAATAATAGAGAGGCTTTTGATAAACTTGTAGTTAATGCAATGAAAGAGAAAAATGATTGGGAAGAATCTTCTAAAAAATATATAAAATTATACGAAGATATTAAGGCTTAGAATGGAAAAAAATAATAATAATTTTATCTTAAAAAGAATACAAAATTTTTTGTATTCTTTTTATGCTAAAGAAACAGATGATGCGAGATTAAGTGAAATTTATGATGGGCTTGTAAAAGCTTTGATGCAAGATATAGGAAAAAATTGGACAAAGTCAAAAAAAATTTTTAAAAATAAAGAAGTTTACTTACTATCTTTTGAATATAATCCAGGAAAATTTATTGAAAGCGCTATTGAATCCTTAGACTATACTGATGAAGTTGATAAGTGTCTGGATAGTTTAAATATTTCTATGGAAGATTTGGTTAATTATGAAAAGGAAGCAAGTCTTGGAAATAGCGATATAGGTATTGGATCTTGGTATTTGATGAAAGAATTAAGTAAAAATAAAATAAAATCAATGGCCTATGCTTTAAGATATGAAAGCGGAGGAATGAAACAAGAAATAAGAGAAGGTAGGCAATTTGTAAATCCTAACGAGTGGTTATATAGGGGAAATAAATGGGAACATAAAAAAGATTTCTCTTATATTTTAAATATTCAAGATAAAGAAGTCAAAGCTGTTGCTTATGATATGCCAATTTTTAATAATGAAAATAATTTTGTTAATAGTTTAAGATTATGGAAATCTGAATCTATAAATAAAATAGATTACTTAAATTTAAAAAGTGGAGATTTAAAAAGTGCTTACGATGATTATATAAACAACAATTCTCTTACTCAATTTTTGTACCTAGATAATTCGACCTATGAAGGAAAAATTTTTAGGCTAAAACAAGAATATTTTTATTGTGTATCTTCTATTCAAGATATTTTTAGAAGATATTTTAAAAGGAATTTTGAAATAAAAAATATTAAAAATAAGATCAAAATTGTCCTTGCAGACATACATCCTTCCTTGGCAATAGTAGAATTTATTAGAAGTTTAAACCAAGGTTATAATTTAGAAATTGGAGAATGTGTAGATATTTCTAGAAAAGTTTTTGATCATATTGGATTTTTGGTTACTCCAGATTCTAGGGAGAGCTATGATATTTCAATGATAAAATCAATTGATGAATCTTTTTTTGATATAGTTATAAAATTAAATGACTATGCAAAAATGAATTTTAATTTACCAATAATTGAAAATAACCAATTGCAATATGATAGGTTAAATTATTTTTTTGCTGAAAAATATTTTTATTTGTCTAAAACAATTGTTGAAAACTATAAGGATAAGTCAGATAATTTTTCACATTTAAATTTTGGGATTGATAGGTATTTGTATGCAAAATCAAACAATAAAAATTTAAAAAAATTGCTTGAAAATTATGATATTAATATTAGCGATAAAAATAGCCTAGAAAAATTGGAAAAATTAAAAAATAATTTGGATTTTTATGATGAAGTTGAAGATGTTAAATACAAAAATAAACTTCAATTAATTGATTATTTTAAAATAAATGAAACTGAGCCGATAAATCCATATTCTATATTTGATATGCAACTTACTATGTTTCATGAGGCAAAAAGACAACTTCTTAGTGCAATATGTATAGCAAGCATGTATTATAAGTTGAAAGATAATTCAAATATTTTAATTCCGCCAACAACTTATATATTTTCTGGAAAAGCCAGTGATGGATATTTTATGGCAAAAGAGATAATAAAATTTATTTTGGCATTAAAATATATGTTGGATAAGGACAAGCTAATCAAAGAAAAATTAAAAATAATTTTTATTGAGGATTTAAATGTTGAAAAACTTAGGAAAATTTATCCTGCTTGTGATATTTACAGCAATTTAACTCTTCCTTTATACGATAATCAAAGTTTTCATATGCTAAATGCTATTTTTAATTTTTCAAATATTATTTCAACAAAAGGTGGAATACTTACAAATATTCAAAAAGAAAATAAAATTTATACTTTTGCAGATGACTACAAAAAAATCGAAAAAATTAAAGAAGAAAATTCATATAATGCTCGCGAATTCTATTATAAAAATGATATAATCAAAACAACGATTGATAACTTAATCAATGAAGATTATAGTAATTTGCCTTATAATTTTAAAAATATATATGATTATTTAATTTCATATAATGATTCATTTTTTATTTTCAAAGATCATGAACAACTATTGGACAAAAGACTTGAAATAGGCATGGATTACCTAAATAAGAAAAAATGGATTGATAAGGAAATTGATAATATTTTGTGGGCGAATGAATTTAATCTTGATAAAAATTTTGAAAAATTGAAATAGGAAATATGACATATAATTACGAAGAAATTAAGGATATAAAATTAGGAGCAATATATACAAAAAAATATACAGAATTTAGAGTTTTTGCTCCAAATAGAAAAAAAATAGATTTATTAATAACAGATGATTATAGAAAAATAAGAAAAGAAAAATTTTCTATGGTCAAAACAAAATTTGATATATTTTATTGTAAAATTGATAAAGATTTGGATGGATTTTTTTACTCATATTTGGTAGAAGATAAATACGAAGTTACAGATCCTTACTCAAAGGCGTCATCTATCAATAGCTTGATGTCAGCTGTGGTTGATTTCGAAAAGACAAATCCAAAAAACTTTAAAAAATTTGCTCCCAAAATTTGTGAAAATAAGGCAATAATTTATGAATTAAATGTAAAAGATTATACTGCAAACAAAAATTCAAATGTAAAATATAGGGGAAAATTTCTTGGTCTTTGTGAAGAAAATACAAAATTTAAAGACCTTACAACTGGATTAAGCCATTTAAAAGAAATGAATGTTACTCACATACAACTTTTACCAGTTTACGATTTTATTTCTACATTCGAAGAAAATGAGAAATTTTTTGATGATGATAATTACAATTGGGGCTATGATCCAGAATTATATTTTAATGTAGAAGGTTCTTATTCAACAAATCCATACAAAATTAAAAGAAGAATCTATGAATTTAAAGAAATGGTAAATAAAATTCACGAAAATGGAATTAATGTTGTTATGGACGTTGTATACAATCATACATTTAAAACCATAGATTCAAATTTGGAAATTTTAGCACCAAATTATTATCATAGAAAAAATCAAGAAGGATATTTTTCTAATGGTTCGGGAGTTGGAAATGAGCTTGCAAGTGAAAAAGCTTTTGTAAGAAAATTGATCATAGATTCCTTGAAACATTGGGTAAATGAATATGATATTGATGGATTTAGATTTGATTTGATGGCTTTGATTGATATTGATACAATAAAAATTGCAATAAAAGAATTGAAAAAAATAAAACCCTACATAATTATTTATGGAGAGCCTTGGATGGGAGGAGAATCAGTCTTACCTATTGAAAAACAAATTCTTGTAGGAAGTCAAAAATCCAATGACTTTGCGGTTTTTAATGATAGATTTAGAAATGCAATTAGGGGAGATAATGATGGATATTCAAAAGGGTTTATCCAAGGAAATTTTACATTAAAAAATGAAATTGAAATAGGAATCAGCGGAAGTATTAATTTTGATGAAAAAAGAATTGGATTTGCAGATGATGCAAGCGAAGTTATAAATTATTTTGCATGTCATGATAATCTTATTTATTACGATAAGTTAAAAATTTCTTTAACAAATCATGAAAATATTGATTCTATATCAAGACTTGGCTTTGCAATTTTGTTTTTATCATTTGGCAAGCCATTCATATATGAAGGAACTGAATTTAACAATTCAAAATCAAATAACAGCAATTCTTATAATTCGAGCCTTGATATAAATGGAATAAATTGGCAAGATAAAATTGATAATTTGGAAACTTTTACTTATGTAAAAGAGCTTATTGAATTGAGAAAAAAATTAGCAGTTTTTGACTTATATAAAAGCGAAGATATAAAAAAAGTTTTAACTTTTGTTGATGGGCTAGAAGATTTCTTGATAGCTTATAAAATAAATTTTAAAAATAAAAAAATTTATTTAGTATTTAATGCTTTAAAAAATGATTATGAACTTGATGATATAACAAGAAATAAAATATTTAATGAGGAAAGAGAACTTGTTAAAATATTTAATAAAAAGGGTAAAATTAATAAAAGATTAAATGTTTCTGATATAAAAAAAATCAGTAAATATTCTGTAAACGTATATGTAGGAGGAAAATATTATGGATTATAAAAAAGTTTATGAATCTTGGTTAAATAATGAATTTTTTGACCAAGACACAAGAGATGAATTAAAAAATATTGAAAATGATGAGAATGAAATTGAAGATAGATTTTATCAAGAATTGGCATTTGGAACTGCAGGGCTAAGAGGGAAATTAGGTGCTGGAACAAATAGAATGAACCAATATACAGTTGCCAAAGCAAGCCAAGCCTTTGCTGATACAATATCAGATATGGGCGAAGATGCAAAAAAAAGAGGAGTTACAATTTGTTATGACGTTAGACATAAATCTGATGAATTTTCAAAAATAACAGCTGAAGTCTTTGCTGCAAACGGAATTAAAGTAAATATTTTCAAAGAAATTGAACCAACACCAGTTTGTTCATACGCTATAAGAAAATTAAAATCTATAGCTGGAGTAATGGTAACAGCAAGCCACAACCCAAGAGAATATAATGGATACAAGGCTTATGGTTCTGATGGAAGTCAAATTCTTGAAGATATTGCAGTACAAATTCAAAATTATATGAAAGAATACGATGATTATTCAAAAATAAAAAGAATTGATTTTAACAAGGCAATGGATGAAGGATTAATTTCATGGATTGATGATTCATTAATAGAAGATTATGTAAAAGAAGTTTTGGCTTGTACAATTAACGATGACGTAGACAAGAAAGTAAAAATTGTTTACACTCCATTAAATGGTTGTGGAAATAAATTGGTAAGAAGAATACTTAATGAAAGAGGATTTGAAAATATTTATATAGTAAAAGAACAGGAAAATCCAGATCCTGATTTTACAACAGTAGGTTATCCAAATCCAGAAGATCCAAAAGCATTTAAATTATCAGAAAAATTGGGAGAAGAAAAAGAAGCAGATTTATTGCTTGCAACAGATCCTGACTCAGATAGATGTGCAGTTGAAGTTAAAGATGAAAAAGGAAACTATCAATTTTTAACAGGAAATCAAATTGGATCATTGCTTACAAATTATATTTTGACAGCTCTAGATGAAAATAATGAATTGCCAGAAGATGGAGCAGTTGTAAAAACAATAGTATCTACAGATTTAATTAAACCAATTGCAAAAAGCTATGGAGTAGAAGTCTATGAAGTTTTGACAGGATTTAAAAATATTTATGAAGTAGCAAATGAATTTGAAAGAAAAGGCAAAGGCGAATTTATTTTTGGATTTGAAGAAAGTATAGGATATAATTACAAAACATTTGTCAGAGATAAGGATGCAGTAAATTCTGCTATGCTTATTAGCGAAATGACAGCTTATTATAAAGACAAAGGCAAAACTTTGTTAGACGTGTTGGATGATATATATGATAAATTTGGATATTATTCAAACGAAGTTCAATCAATAGTTCTTGAAGGACTTGATGGAGCAAATAAAATTAAAAGAATAATGGAAACAATAAGAAATAATCCAATTGAAGAAGTAATAGGACTTAAAGTTAAAAGCATCGTTGATTACTTAAATGATGATACAGGATTGTCAAAATCAAATGTATTAAAATATTATCTAGAAGATGATTCATGGTTTGTATTAAGACCATCAGGAACAGAGCCAAAAATTAAATTATACCTAAATGTAATAGAAAAAAGTAAAAAAGAATCAGAAATTAAAAAAGATAAATTGAAAGATGAAGTAAATAAAATAATTGATAAAATTGACTAAAAATTCAAAATAAAATGCCAAGAATGTAAATTAATTCTTGGCACTTTTTTTATTTAGAAAATTAAAAAAAATTTTTGAATCAAAAAATTTTCGTGGGTTTAAAATTGATTTCAAGACAAATTTATCTAAGGCTTTTATATTAGATATTTTTAATAAGGATATTTTAAAGAATTTTAAATTTCTGATAAAATAAGTAAACAGGAAGTAAGGAGGTTTTATGGATCAATTTTTTAACTTTATAGATAAAGTATTTTCTATTCAAGTTTTTGGAAATTTAACTTTATATCAATTATTATCAACGATTTTAAAATATGTATTTGTTGTTATTGTTTTGTACTTTATCTATTCAATTATTAGAATAATATATTATGATGTTAGATATGCTATTAAAAAAGAGCAAATATCTGATACATATTTACAATTCATAAATCAAAATCAAGAACACAAATTTAAAGTGCAAGAATATTATTATATTGGTGAGAATAATACTATTGGAAGAGATGATAAAAATACTATTTGTATAAAAGACAAATTTTTATCAAGTTTTCATGCGAGAATTATTTTAGACCAAGGTATTTATTTTTTGGAAGATATGAACTCTTCTAATGGAACTTTTTTAAATGATGAAAGAATTAATGAAGCGATAGAATTAAAAAACAAGGATATTATTAAATTTGGAGAACTTAAATTCTTATTTATAAACGGTGATGAAGATGATTAAAAATGAAAATATAAATATCACCAGGCAAAAACAGTATAAAAATTCTGCTTTATTTCTTTTATTTTTATTTGAATTTTTAAGTTTAAGTTTGTCAATGATTTACAATGCTAAACATTTACAAAGCAGAGATTTCTATTCCTATTTAACAATACTAATTACAACAATACTATCTACAGTTTTGGCTAATAAATTTACAAGAAGCGATAGTATTTTATTACTTATAGTAAATATGTTGTTTTCAATTGGCGTTGCTATGATTTATAGACTAGATCCTGCTTTAGGAAAAAAGCAATTGTTGTTTTATATAATTGGTGTGGTTGTATTTTTTATTACCTATTTTATATTGCCAAAAATAAAAAATTGGGATGATTACATTATTTTTTATTTTGTAATTTCTATAGTTTTATTTATGGCAACTTTGGTATTTGGTTTTGCATCTGGTGGTGCGAAAAACTGGATTGTAATTGGTCCTATTTCCATACAACCATCAGAATTTATTAAAATTCCTTTTATATTTTTTGTGGCAAGCTTTTATACAAATTACAATAAATATAGAAAAAAAGCATTTGGTAAGTATTATTTGAATATTGGAATTTACTTTTTTATTTTGATGTTTTTTATTCAAAAAGAATTGGGAACAGCTTTAATATTTTTTGGAACAATGATTTTGACACAATTTGTTTATGAAAGAGATAGAAAGCTTATTCTTTTGAACGTAATATTTACAATTTTGGGAGCTATACTTGCATATTTTTTATTTTCTCATATTAGAGTTAGGGTACAAACATGGCTTGATCCATGGTCTGTTATTGACGATAAGGGTTACCAAATTACTCAATCATTATTTGCTCTTGCAAGTGGTGGACTATTTGGAACAGGAATAGGCTTGGGTAGACCTGATTATATTCCAGTTGCAGAAAGTGATTTCATTTTTCCTGCAATTTGTGAAGAATATGGGATTTTTATGGGAATTGCAGTAGTTTTATTGTTCTTGATTTTAGTTTATAGGGCAATAAAAATTGCTCTTCAACAAGAAAATAAATTCTTTTCAATACTTGCTTTTGGTATAGGGGGGCTTTTTGCGCTTCAAACCTTGATAATTTTAGGTGGAGTTTTAAAACTTATTCCATTAACAGGTGTTACTCTTCCATTTATTTCTGCAGGAGGCTCCTCAATGGTATCAGGTTTTATTTTATTAGCCTGCCTACAATATTGTGGTCAAAAAATAGAAAATGGTGATGATAATGAAAAAGAAGAAAGATAAGCAAAAGCCATTTATTCAAAAAATCTTAGATATGGAAAAAAAACAAAGATTAAAAGACGAAGATAACAAACATATATTAGAAAAATCAACTATGAATAAAAGATTAATATATGTTATGATGCTTTTTATTCTTTTGTTTTTATCTATAGTTTTATATTTGGTATATTTTCAATTATTTAAAGCTCAAACTCTAGCTGATAACAGTCATAATAAAAGAAATTGGGTAAATGAAAATGTAATTAAAAGAGGAAATATCTACGATAGAAATGGAAATCTTTTAGTATATAACGAAAAAGATGATAATGGAAATAACATAAGAGTTTATAAAAATGGAAAAATAAATTCGGCTTTTACTGGATATAATTCAATTAAGTATGGGAAAAGTGGTTTAGAAAAAACTTACAATAAAGAATTATTAGATATTTCAGATCAACCAACATCAAAAATAAGAGATATGGTTGAAAAATCTGGAATTGGAAATAATTTGAATCTAACGATTGACCAAACAATTCAAAAAATAGCTTATGAAAGCTTAGGCGATCATATTGGCTCAATTGTTGTTATGGATCCAAGAAATGGAGAAGTTTTGGCAATGGTTTCAAAACCATCTTATGATCCAAATAGTCTAGATCAAGATTGGAATACTTTGATTCAAAATACAAATGCTCCTTTGTTAAATAGATCTAGCCAAGGAATTTATAGACCAGGTTCTTCAATGAAGATTGTTACTGCTAATGCAATATTAGAAAGTAAATTAAATACTCATTATAACGATACAGGAAAAGTTAAAATTCAAGGCTATGATATAGAAAATTATGGTGGATATTCTTACGGGAATTTAAATTTAAGATCAGCGTTTTTAAATTCTGTTAATACTTATTTTGCATCAAAAACAGATGAATTAGGTAAAGATTTTTATAAACAAATAGCTGAAAAATATATGTTCAATAAGGATTATAAGTTCGATATAGAAAAAATAAATTCCAAAATTCCATTTGATGATTTAAATCAAGTTGATTTAGCGATGACAGGATTTGGATATGGTAAGACAAAAGTTACTCCGCTTCACATGGCAATGATTGCATCTACAATTGCTAATAATGGAAAAATGATGCAACCAAGACTTGTAAAAAATGTAGTAAATAAAGATGGAAAAATAATTAAAGAAAGTGAAAGTAAAGTTATATCAGATGTTACAAGTGTAGAAAATGCTAATTATATTAGAGATTTTATGGTGGATGTTGTAAATAGAGGAACGGGAACAAATGCATACACCAGAATTGTACAAATAGCAGGAAAAACTGGAACAGCTGATAAAAAAAATGGAGCAACAGATGCTTGGTTTGTTGGATTTGCTCCAGCTTATCAACCTAAATTAGCCTTTGCTATTGTTATTGAAGATTCTGATGATACAGCAGGAATTACAGCTGCTCCAATTGCAGGAGAGTTAATTACAAGTATTGTAAATAACGTCAATCTAAATTAGAATAATTAAAAAATGCTTTGGTATAAAAAATACATCCAAAGCATTTTTATTGTGAATATATAATTATAATAAAAAATTACAAAAGCTTATTTTTTATATTAGACCAATAATGGTTTTTATTTAAAATAAGCTTTTTTAGTTCCTTATTAGAAATTTTTGTGCTTATTTTAAAACTATTTGTCTTATATTCTTTGCCATCAAACAAAAAAACTGTGTGATAATTATCTCTTTTACTGACATTAATTTCGATTTCAGCATTTTTCGGCAAAATTATTGGTGCCTTTAATGACCTATTTAAACTTGAAAAAATAGGCGCGATTGGTGTAAGTTGAAAACCCTCAAGAGATTGATGCAAAATTGCACCGTTTGATGATAAATTATAAGCAGTTGAACCATGAGGAGTAGATATTATTAGACCATCTCCTGAAAAATTCTCTATAAAATTTCCATCAATAAAAAGCCTAAGCCTTACAATTTGATTTCTGTTGCTTTTTACTACAACTTCATTTACAGCATTAATTTTATTATTTCCAATATTTGATTCGAGAATTGCAAGTTTTTCCATATAATAATTTTTTTCGGATAATCTTCTTACAAAATCTTCAATATTGTCAGGATTTACTTCTTGATAGAAACCTAAATGACCTGTGTTTATACCTATAAAAGGAATTTGAGAAAATTTTGAAAGCTTTACAGCGTTTAAAAACGTTCCATCTCCACCAATAACAAGGTTTAAGCAAGCGTTTGGATCATAGTTATTGGAAATTTCATATCCAAAATCTTTTAATATTGCTCTAGTTTTATTATAAATATTTTTAGTATATCTAGATTTATTTTTGAAAATATTAATCGTTTTATTCATTGTTACTTACCTTTCTTAAGATATAATTAATTATAACATAAAAAAATTTTTGAGGAAAAAATGACATATATTGAATTTAAAGCAGCTAGAAAGATTAGTTTAAAAAAATTCTTGCTAGATAAGAATATTTCAAATAGGGCTTATAAAAAAATAATAAAAAATTCTATCTTGGTTAACGATAAAAAAATAGAAAAAAATATTAAATTAAATCCAGATGACAATATTAAAATAATTATTGAAGATGAATCACTTAATTATGAGCCAATAAATAAAGAGCTTGAAATTTTATATGAAGATCAAGATATAATTGCTATAGACAAAGACGCAAATCTTACTGTAAATTCTAAAGGTCAAGAAAGTTTGGCAAATTATATTAGCTATTATTTTTTGGAAAATAATATAAAATCTCAAGTTAGATTTATAAATAGACTTGATATGAATACATCAGGAATTATTTTGATTGCAAAAAATCCTTATGCCCAAGCATATTACCAAAAATTAATAGAAAATAATGATTTTGATAAAGAATATTTGGCGCTTGTAGAAGGAAATTTAGAAATAGATAAAACAATTTTTTTGAAGATAAATTATGATGAAAATAATAAAAAAATGAAAATAGCAGATAAAGGCTATGAAATAAAAACATATTTTAAAAATATAAAATTATACGATAAATTTTCCTTAATTTATTGCAAAATTTATACGGGCAAAACTCATCAGATTAGAATTTCCTTATCAAATTTAAATCATCCAATAATTGGAGATAAACTTTATGGTTCAAAATATAAATTGGATAGGTTTTTATTGCATTCATACAAGGTAAGTTTTATAAGATTTAGAGACGGAGAAAAAATAACGATATTATCACGACCGAATTTTGATAAATATTTAAATTCTAGTCTTTTAAGAGGCGATAGCTAATTTGCAATTATGCTTTTCATGATATATAATAAAGGTATTCCAAGGGGCAAGGTCCAAATTTAAACCTACAACATTTATAAGGGATTGCGGAGTTTTGACTTTGATGGCAAGCCTCCTTTGAGTGGAAGTCAGATATTTCAAACAGCAAACCCACCTTCACTTACGCGAAGGTATTAAATAATAGGGCCGCCTTGGATTTTTTTTATATTTTGTTGTTTTTATCCAATAGTGGGTATAAATTTATAAGAACAAAAATTTAAAAAATAATAAATAAGGAGAGTTAATATGAGTATAGCTGATTATATTGAAAGTAAAGCACAAAGAAAACAAAGAGAAATTAAATATGAAATTTGGAAAATGAAAAATCACGATAGCAGAATGAGAGCTCAAGGAGCTTTGGTTGGAGCTGTTGCAGGAGTTGCTGCTGGTCTATTACTTGCACCAAAATCTGGTAAAAATTTAAGAAAAGATATAGTTAATTCTGTTGATAACACAATTAATCAAGTTAAAGATACAACAAATGATTTTGTAGAAAGTGCTAAAGAATCATACGTTGATTTTAAAGATAGAGCATATACAGAACTACAACCAATTGAAGAAGGCTTTGAAGAAGGAAAAAAAGTAGTTAAAGATACTTATGAAAAAACAAAAGCAAATCTAAAAGATAATGCAAAAGATGTTAAAGAAGAAGCTGAAAAATTAAAAGAAGATGCTAAAGACGTTAAAGATGCTGCAAAAGAAGGCGCAAAAGAAGCGAAAAAAGACGTCAAAGAAGGCAAAGAAGAAGTTAAAGAAGTAGCTGAAGATACTAAAAAGAAAGCTGGAGAAGTAAGAAGAGCAGAAGATAAAAAAAATAAGTAAGGGGTAGATAATGGTTACCATAAATTTAAGATTAATAGGAGATATTATCTTAGTATTAGTAGGCATAATCGCTATTGTATTTCTTGCTATGTTTTTGAAAAAAGCATCAGGTTTGGTTCAATCTATTCAAAAAATTGTTGACAAAAATGAAGATAATTTAGATAATGTAATAAATAAACTACCAAACTTGGTTGATCAAGCAAATATTTTAGTAGAAAATGTAAATGGATTAGTTTCTGATCCTAACCTAAAAATGGCTATATCCAATGCAAATCTAGCTATTTCTAATGTAAGTGATATAACTGTAGATATAAAAGATACAGTGAACTATTTTGGAGAAAGCGTAATAGATACAACTGATACATTTGGAGAAGGAATTGCTTCAATAAATGATTATGCGTCATTAATTATGGATGTGTTTGATATAGTTAGAAGCGTAATATCAGGAAGATAGGCCATCATTTGATGGCCTTTATTATTGTTTAATAATGAAAGGAGCATATATGGCACAACCTACAATTAAAGATGTAGCAAAACTTGCAGGTGTATCAATTTCCACTGTATCGAGAGTAATGAATGATTCAAAACCTGTTAGTCCTGAAGCAAGAAAAAAAGTACTAGATGCAATTAACAAATTGGATTTTAAACCTAACGAACTAGCAAGAAGTTTGGTTATGAAAAAATCTAATCTAATTGGTGTAATAGTTGAAGATATTGGAATTGAATATATGGCTCAACTAATTAGAGGAGTTGAAGAAATTGGTCACTTGTATAAATACGATATAATTCTTTCAAGTACTTATGGAGATGATAATTCTCTAGAAAATGCGATAGACTTTTTGTCAACAAAACAAGTTGAAGGAATTGTAGTAATAAGTGAAGATATTTCTGCAGAAATTCTAGTTAAATTGAGAGATAATAAAATACCATTTTTGTTATTAGATAAATTCCACGATTTCAAAAAAATAAATACTGTAAAAATAGATTATGAAAAAGAAGAATATGAATTAACAAAATACTTATATGAGCAAGGGCATGAAAATATTGCTTACGTTACTTTAAAAGAACATAATTATTTAACTGATATAAAAATCAAAGGATATGAAAAATTTGTTAATGAAAATAATTTAAAATCTATTATTATAGAAGCTGATGGAAAAAATAGTGATGATGGGTATAATATTGGGGAAGAAGTTATATCTCAAGCTAAAAGTGAAAATGTAAGTGCTATAAGCTTTTATAACGATCAAACTGCGGTTGGATTTATTTCATATTGCTATGATAACAATATAAAAATTCCAGAAGATTATTCAGTAGCAGGATTTGGAAATTTTGAAATTTCTAGAGTATACAGACCAAAATTAACTACTGTTTCTATACCAAATTATGATATAGGAGCAATAGGAATAAGAGCTTTGATTAAAAGAATAAGGGGCGAAGAAGATATACTAGAAAATGATTGGGTTTTGGATGCTCAATTAATAGAAAGAGATAGTACAAAAAAGCATTAGTTGAATGTAACTTATTTAAATGTTAAAATAATAATATAATAATTTAGGAGGCAATTATGGCAGAAAGAAAAATTGTTGTAACTAACGAAACAGGTCTTCACGCAAGACCAGCAGCATCTTTGGTTCAATTTGTAAAAAATTACCCAGGTGATGTAAAATTAGTTAAAGATGGAAAAGAAGCTAACGCAAAAAGCATTTTCAATGTTATGAGTCTTGGAATTTCAAAAGGTACAGAAATTGGTATCATAGTTGAAGGCGAAGACGAAGAAGCATTTGCAGATAAATTAACTGATTTTATAGATAACTTATCAGAATAATTAATTAAGGGGTACATCAAGTACCCCTATATTTTTATAATAGAAAGGAAATTTAAGATATGTCTAATAAACTAAAAGGTATTATAGCTTCAAATGGAGTTGCTATTGCAAAGCTTTTTCTATTTAGTAAAGAAGAATTAGTTATTGATAAGTCAAATATTAGTGATCAAGATAAAAATTTACACATCAAAAAAGTAGAAGATGCTATTAGTTCCTATTTCAACGACTTAGATTACAAAGAAAAAAATGAACAAAATGAAGAAGTTTTAAATATTGTTAGAGCACATAAGGAATTATTACAAGATCCTTATTTTGTAGATACAATCAAAGAAAAAATTCAAAATGAAAATAAAAATGCTGAGCTTGCTACAAATGAAACAGTTGAGCAAATGGTAATGGTTATGTCAGCTCTAGAAGATGAATATTTAAAAGAAAGAGCTGATGACTACAAAGATATTGGATTTCAAGTTCTTTGCAAAATTAAAAATGTTGTACCTAAAGATTTGTCAAAATTAGATGAAGAATGCATTATTATTTCTAAAGAACTTACACCTTCCGATACATCAAATATGGATAAGGAAAAAGTTTTAGGATTTGCAACAGACCTTGGAGGAAAAACTTCTCACGTTTCAATAATTGCACAAAATTTAGATATTCCAGCGCTTGTAGGTATGCAAGATGTTTCAAGTAAGATTAAGGGCGAAGAGCTTGCGATAATTGATGGAAATCAAGGAATTTTAATTGTAGATCCTAGCGAAAAAGAAATAGAAGATTATAAAAATTTAATTGAAAAAGAAAAAGAAGAAAAACAAAGACTTGAAAAGGTTAAAAATTTAGAAGCTAAAACTTTGGATGGTAAAGTTTGTGAAGTTTCTGCAAATATTGGAAATATTGAAGATTTAAAAGTAGCAATTGAACATGGTTGCGATGGGGTTGGTTTATTTAGAACAGAATTTTTATATATGGAAAATGATCATTTCCCAACAGAAGAAGAACAATATGAAGTTTACAAAGAAGCTACACAAATGCTTGGAGAAAAACCTTTGGTTGTAAGAACCTTAGATATAGGTGGAGATAAGGGACTTGATTATTATGATTTCCCAAAAGAAGAAAATCCATTCTTAGGTTACAGAGCAATTAGGTTTTGCTTAGACCACCAAGATATTTTTAAAGACCAATTAAGAGCTTTACTAAGAGCATCAGCTTATGGAAATTTAAAAATAATGCTTCCTTTCGTAATTTCAACTGATGAAATAAAACAAACTAGACTAATCCTTGAAGAATTGAAAAAAGATCTTGATAAAGAGGGAATTGCTTATAATAAAGACATAGATCTTGGAATTATGGTTGAAACATCAGCTTCAATTATAATGGCAGATAAATTAATAAAATATTCTGATTTCTTTTCAATAGGAACAAATGACCTTACCCAATACACCTTAGCTTGTGACAGGGGAAATGAAAATATTTCAGATATTTATAACAATTTCAATCCAGCAGTAATTAGATCTATTAAACATGTTATTGATGAAAGTCACAAAGCTGGAAAATGGACTGGAATGTGTGGACAATTTGCCTCAGATACAAAGGCAACAAAACTATTGTTAGGACTTGGATTAGACGAATTTTCAGGCTCAGCTTCAAAACTTCCAAAAGTTAAAGATATTATTTTAAATTCTAATTTTAAAGAAGAAGAAAAATTTGCCTTAACTATTTTAGATTTAGAAGATGTTAAAGATGTTGAGGAGTCAATAGAAAAACATAATTAATGGATAAAAAAATGAATGATAAATCTCTAGATATTATTAAAAGAACCAAATTTTTTACAGATAAAATTAAAAATATATCTTCAATTGAAGACATTTCATCTAATAAAATTAGAGTGATTTCAAATGAAAAATCTTATGTTTTGGGTTTGTATTCAATGGATGATTTTGATAAATTAAAAAAAGAAGAAATTATTAATAATTATCTAAAAAGTATAGATTTATTAGATACTTTGGATTTATTTGAAATAGGAATAATGCCAGATATTAACAAATCTTACAAAATATTTGAGTACAGGGATGAAATTTCCTTGGGAGATTATTTAGATAAGCTTAAAAAAGATGAAATATATAATATTGGTATAAAATTTGGTAAAATTCTAAAAAATATTCATATCAAAAAAATTGATGAGTATGATGGATTTGATTGGTATAAAAATGTAGATACAAAAGTCAATTTCTTACTTTATAGGCATGGGTTAAATAAGATTAATGATAATAACGATTATATTTTGATTGATTATTTGACCTCAAATAAATATATATGCAAAAATACTGCATTTAATTCTTTGTATCAAAATATTAGTGAAAAAAATATTAGGATATTTGATGATGGGGAAATTGATATTAGAGGCTTAAAAGAAATTAAAATTGGAGATGGAGTTAGTGATTTTGTAAATATAAATAAAATTGCTATAAAATATCCTGAATTTGCCAAAGGAGTTCTTGATTCTTATCATAACGATGAAGTGATTTCAAGAAAATTTTATAGGCTATTAAGTTTCTACCAAGTTTATTATATTCTAGAATCTTTGGTTGATATTAGAGATAAAAAAGAACCATATTTAAATGAGCAAGAAATTGAAGCGATTTTAAATATGTATGATAATTTTTCAGAAATCATTCCTACATGGGCAAGATAAATTTTATAAAGAGGCTAAGAAAGTAAATTTTTTAGCCTTTTATTTTTTTGTAAATTAAAATCAAATTTTGATTTATTGTAGAAAATTAAAAAATATGATAAAATTTATATAAATATTTACAAAAGGGAAAGATAGTATGGTAAAAAATTTTAAAAAAGTTTTTAATATTGGATTTAATTCAATATTATTAGCATTCGGCTTATATTTTTTTTTAGTTCAACATAATATTGCGCCAGGTGGTGTTACTGGAATTTCTTTAATTATGGCAAAACTTTTTAATTTTTTCACGGTTGGACAATGGTATTTAATTTTAAATATAATTTTATTTATTATGGCTTTTTTACTTATGGGAAAAGATTTTGGGAAAAAGACAGTCTTGTCTGCATCAATTATTTCCTTGGCTATAATGTTTTTTGAAAGATATTTTCCACAAACAATTTTAACTGATGATTTGATAATAAACGTATTCTTTGGTGCAGGTATTGTATCTTATTCTTTAAGTTGTATTTTTTTTAATGATGCATCTTCTGGAGGAACTGATATAATTGCTGCAATCATAAATAAATATTTTAATATGACAGTAGCAAAATCTTTATTTATGATCGACTCTCTTGTAGTTTTGATGGCAGTCAAAGAATTTGGAGTGGAAACTGCTTTGTATGCGGTTTTATCTGTTATTATTCAATCATTTGGTTTTAATTATTTCATACAAGGATTAGGAAGAAAAATTGCCATTACTGTTATTAGTGATTATAGTGATGAAATTAATAAAATGATTTTGGGTAAATATAAAAGAGGAGTAAGCCTTTACAAAGCAGAGGGAGGTTTCTCTCATAAAGAAAGAAATATAATATTAACTGTAGTTCCTTTTAGAAAATACATACCTATTAGAGATGATATATTAAAAATTGATAAAAACGCATTTGTTTTTACTCATGCTATATCAGAAGTGCTAGGAGAAGGATTTACATATCAAGTTTTTGAATAATTGGGAGTGATTTAAATTAAAAATTTAAAAATAAAAAGATTTAATAAAAATAAGGCATACATACAAACAAAATATGGCGATGCTGTAATTGACAAAAATGAAGTAAAAGAATACAAACAAGGCGATGAAATAAAGACATATATTTATTTTGACAAGAATAATACTTTAAGAGCAAGCATAAATCTTGATATTGAAAGTGGAAAAATATATAGTTTAAAGTGTATAGATGTCAAAAAAAATGGAGCATATTTTTTATACCAAGATAAAATAAAATTATTAATGCCTGCTAGTGAGAAAACTTATAAGGTTATTAAAGATATGACTTATCCAGTTGGACTTATAATAGATGATCAAAATATGCCTATTCTTACAAGCAAAATTAGGGATATGTTATCGTTTGACCATAATTTTAAAGAAAATGATATTGTTGAAGGAAGAATTTATTCTATAAATAAACATATAGGAGCTTTCATTGCGATTAATAATCAATTTGACTCGTTAATAAGAATTAAAGAATTAAATGGAGTTCATATTGAGGGAGAACTTTTAAAATTAAGAGTCAAAGAAGTAAGAGAAGATGGAAAAATTGAATTATCTAATAGAAAAAGATCTTATCTTGAAATAGATGATGATTGTCAAAGAATATTAGATTATTTGGAAGAAAATAATGGTTTCTTAAATTTGGGAGATAAGTCATCTCCTGATAAGATTTATAAAATATTTGGATTTTCAAAATCTGCCTATAAAAGAGCTATAGGTAGACTTTATAAAGATAAATATATTAAGATTTATCCAAAAAAAATACAATTATTGGAGAGGTAAAATGACAGAAAAAAATAAGGATATATTAGCAGAAGTAAATGGAAAAAAAATTAGTCAAAAAGAAGTTGTAAGCTTTATTACACAAATGCAAGGCGGACAACAATTTTTAAATCCACAAGGAATTCATCAAATTACAGACGAATTAGTTAATCAAGAATTGATGTATATAGATGCATTAGAAAATAAACTAGACGAAGATGAAGAATTTAATAAAGAGTTAGAAATAACAAAGGAAAATATGCTCAAAAATTATGCAATGCACAAATTATTTGAAAGCATAGAAGTAAGCGACGAAGAAATTAAAAATTATTATGATAACAATAAAGAAGTGGTAAAAAAACCAAAATCTTACAGAGCAAGTCATATTTTAGTAGACGATGAAGAAAGTGCCAAAAATATTTTAAATGAAATAAATGATGGTTTAAGTTTTGAAGATGCTGCTAATAAATATTCAAAAGATAATGGCTCAAAAAATGGAGATTTGGGAGAATTTCCAAAAGGAACTATGGTTAAAGAATTTGAAGAAGCCCTTGATAAACTAGGAGAGGGAGAAATTTCAAAACCAGTAAAGACACAATTTGGTTATCATATAATAAAATTAGACCATACACATGATGAGTATTTACCAGAATTTGATGAAATTAAAGATAGAATTCACGATACACTTTTGATGATAAAAAGACAAGAAAAATATTTAGAAAAAACAAGAAAAATCAAAGAGAAGGTAGAAGTTAAAAAATATTACTAAGAAGGAAATTTTATGGAAAAGTCGAATTATTCCAGTAAGCTAAGGGCAATTGCAAAAGATTTAAGTGAATATATTAAAGTAATTGATGATAAAAAATCACTTATAAAATTTGTTTTGTCAAAAGCTAAGGAAAAAAAATTAGTTATACTTTTAATAAATGATTGTTATTATATAAAAAATGAAAATTCGAAAGCTGTTTTACACCTAAATATTAGTGATAAAATAAACCAATCTTCTTTTATTGAAATTAAGGAAGATGAAGAAATTTCATTTGAAACAAATTTGAATCCAACTGAAATAAGCGGGATTTTATCGATAACAATGCTACTTGAAGAAGGTATAAATAATTTTGATATTTTATTAACAAATAATTATATAAATGATTATAATAAAGATTTTTCTGTTTTAAGATCCGTTATAAGATCAAAAAATATTATTAATTTAAATTTAAATGAATCTGATTGCATAGCAGAAAGTTTTGCTTCACATACGATTAGTACAGTTGGAATTCCTATAAATAGGAAAGAAATTGACGAAGAAAGTTTCTTAGAAAATAATTTAATTTATAGAATAAGTCTTAAAAATATAGCTGGCGATAATTTTTCTAATGATTTTAACAATGTTTTCAAAAACACAATAAAAATGTTGATGACTTTTATCAGAAAAATAAAATCAAAAGTTGATTTAGATGTAATTAATATTGAAGGCGGAGGCAAGCACGACAAAACACCATCTTATTGTTTTGTAGACTTAGTTTGTAAAAATGAATTCGAAAATGATTTGTTAGATGTATTTTATTTATTTGAAAGCGAATATTTAACTGCAAATTTAAAAATTGAACCAAATTTAAAATTTGAAATTAAAAAAATAGATAAATTAAAATTTTATCCAATGACTCAAGAATCATACAATCACATAGCTTCTTTCGTTGAATTATCATTAAATGGAACATTTTCTGTAGATAGCAATACAAAAACCACAATCTCTTCTTCGGTTTTAATAAAAGTAAGAACTTCAAGTTATAAATTAAATGCTGTTATGATTTTTAGGTCTTTATCAGAAGAAAGTTTAAGCAGAATGTTAGAACAAACTAAGCTTGCTAGTGATATTAATGGGGGAGAATTTACAAATAGGTTATCAATTCCTTCATGGCAAAATAAAGAAAATGATCTGGCTCTTAGATTTAAAGATACCTATGATTATTTATATAAGAGCAATTTAGAGATAATAAAAACACAATATTCTTTAGACTGCAACCTGATTTTTTATAAATTTAATGTTAATATGATATCAATTGGGGTAAAATATAAACAAGTGGATATGATAAATTCTGCTTGTGATTTTAAAGATATTTTAAAAACTTTTTCTTTAATTAAGGAAGTTTTATTTAAACTAAATAAAAATTTGGAGTGAAGATGTCAAAAAAATTAGAAATTCATAATCATGAAATTGAGTTTGAAAAAAATGAAGGAAAAGCAATAATTGAATTGCAATTGGACGAGAATCCAAGACAATGTTATTTAATTGATATATTTTCTGTAGATGGCGTTGATTATATAGCCTTAGTTGATTCTGAAAACAGCGAACTTATTATTCTCTTGTATGAATTAGAGGATGAAGAAAGCGGAGAAATCAAATTAAATTCTTTAGAAGATGAAGATAAACTTGATGAAATATATCATTTATTTTCACATTATTGGGATTACGATACAATTGATGAGATTGTAAGTGAATACGAAAGTGATTTAGAAGATAGTGATTTAAATGAATAGGGATTTACCATATTTTCCTATATCAGAATATTACAAATTAGAATATGGACAAAAGGTATATAAACTACCTGTAAAATTATCTTTATCTTGTCCAAACAGAGATGGAGAAAAAAGTACAAAAGGATGTATTTTTTGCTCGGAAAGTGGGGGAAGTTTTGAAAATTTACCTTCATTTTTGACAGTTGATAGGCAATTAGAGATAAATAAAAATTATATAGGTAGTAGATATAAAGCAAAAAAGTTCATAGCCTATTTTCAAAACTTTTCAAATACTTATGTAGAGTTCGAGAAATTTAAAAATATTATTGAAGCTTGCAACAAAGAATATATTGTAGCTATATCAATATCAACTAGAAGTGATTGTATAACTTATAAAAAATTAGATTTTTTAAGTGATTTTTCAAAAAAAACAGGGATTGATATAATCATAGAATTGGGTTTACAAACTGCAAATTATAAAACTCTAAAGATTCTTAATAGATGTGAAGATTTAGCTGACTTTATAAAAGCTTGCAATATGATAAATGAATATGGATTTAGGATTTGTACTCATGTTATCTTATCACTTTCTTGGGATGATGATGAAGATATAATTGAAACTGCTAGGATTATTAATGTACTTAGAGTAAAAGAGGTTAAAATTCATTCCTTGTTTGTAATAAAAAATACAAAACTTGAAATGATGTATCAAAACAATGAGTTTAAAATGCCCTCAAAAGAAGATTATCAAAAAAATGTTATTTTGTTTTTGAGATATATTAATAAGAATATAGCAATACAAAGACTTGTAGGAAGAGCACCTAAAGAAGATTCTGTTTTTTGTAATTGGAACTGTTCATGGTGGATGATTAGAGATGAAATTATAGATTATATGAACGAAAATAATATTTTTCAAGGCGATATGAGTTGCCAAAAAGAATATAAAAAATTAAAGGGAGAGATGAAATGATTTATTTAGTATTAGGACCATCAGGAAGTGGAAAAACAAAATGGTTAATAGACCAAGCTAATGATGAAAAAGGTAAAGGAAACACAAATATAGTATTTGTTGATAGTGATAATGAACAAATTTATTCACTTGACCATTCTGTAAGACTAATTGATGCCTCAAACTTTTTTATAGATTCTGTAGAATCTTTTAGAGGGTTTATAGCTGGAATATTAGCAAGAGATTATGATATTGGAAAAATTTATATTGATGGTATCTACGATATAATTGATATTAATAGTGAAAATATTGAGAAACTTTCAGATGACTTAACTAAACTTTCAAATGAATGTAATGTAGATGTTTATCTTGGCCTAGATTGTAAGTTAAGTGATATACCTGAATCTCTTGATGCAGAAATTCACGAAACAAAATTATTAGATTAAATTTAAGCCGTCTCTAAGAGACGGTTTTTTGATATTATGTTAGATGAAGTAAAAAAATTAGAATCTTTCAATAAATGGAGAAAGGAAAGCATTGATTTATTAACTAATCAAAAAATTGGTAAAGATGAATTTTTAGAATTAAATTATAGGTATTTGGTAAAGCTCGATTTAAAACCATTTTCAAATATTTCTTCTGTTTTAGAAGCTGTATATAATTATCAGTATTACAATATAATGGCAAAAAGATCTAATCAAATGGCTCTTACTTTTATTTCTAAAAAAAAGAAAAAATATCAACAAGAAATAAACAATAGGGAAAATTATTATTATTTAAAAGATTTGGCAACAGAAAAATTGCTTGAATTGATAGATTATAAGGACACAGAAGCTTATTTCATAAAATTAAAATCAAAAAGATTAACAGGTGAAATATTTGAGATATATCTAAAAGATTTTGATAAGTTGATATTACATTCAAAAAATAAAAATCTTCTTCAAAAATTAAAAGAGAAAGAATGTTTTTTGGATGAAGCAAAAATATCCATGATTGATTCTTATGTTAATAAATCATATTAATATGATAGAAGTTAAAATTAATGAAAATGATGCAAATCAAAGATTTGACAGATTTTTAAGAAAATATTTACAAAATGCTCCCTTGTCACTTATTCAAAAAAATATTAGAAAGAAAAATTTTAAAATAAATGATAAAAGAGCAAAAAAAGATGATTTCGTCAAAAATGGCGATATTATTACAATGTATATTAAAGATGAAGATTATAAAAAATGGGTTAGAAGAAAAGAATTCAAAGCTAGTGATTTTGACCTTGATATAATATATGAAGATGAAAATATTATTATAATCGACAAAAAATCTGGAGTTTTATCTCATGCTGCCAATAAAAATGATTATGGAAATAATATAGTAGATCAGATGACTTCATATTTATATAAAACAAACAAGGTAAACAGTAGAGATTTAACTTTTAAACCAAGTATAGTAAATAGACTTGATAGAAATACTGCAGGGCTTATTATTGGAGCAAAAAATGCAAAAGCACTTAGAAGTCTTAACAAAGCAATTCGTCAAGGAAAGATAAATAAATATTACCTTACTATAGTTGAAGGAGAAATTCATAAAGATTTTGAAATTGATACTAGAATTTCAAAAAATGAAAATAAAAACATGGTAAAAGAAAAAGAAGATGGAAAAAGGATTATTACAAAATTTCATCCTCTAGAAACAAAAAATAATTTTACTTTACTAGAGTGTAAGCTTATTACTGGAAAAACCCATCAAATTAGATATTCATTAAGCAAAAATTCTACACCAATAATCGGCGATAGAAAATATAGTAAATCAAATATAGATTATAAAAAAATAAATCTTAAAAATCAAGCTCTATTAGCCTACAAATTAGAATTTGATTTTATTGAAGATTTATCATATCTAGATAAAAAAATATTTATTTCAAGACAAGTAGGAAAAATTAATGACCTAAAAGAGGAAGTCTTCTATGGAAATCTTATTAAATGATGAGTTTTTAAAAACAAATAAAAAATTTTTATATGAAATTATAAAAGAAAAATACCCAAATAATTTTAAAGATTATGTTTTAGCAAATGTGAAAGGTAAAATTGTAGATCTTAATTATGAAATTTCTCAAGATGACAAAATAGATTTAATAAAAAAATATACTCACATAGCAAATTTATCCTATGAATCTACCATAGCTTTGATTTGTATGCTTGCATTAGAAAAAATTTATAAAAATAAAAGAGTTAATATAGAATATTCTGTAAATAATTGCTTATACTTATCAGTTGAAAATTTTAAAATCTTACATAAAGATATAGAAAAAATAAAAAAAGAGATGGAAAATCTAATAAAAGAAGATTTTCCAATTGTTAAAAAAACTTACAAAAAATCTGAAGCTCTTAAAATCTTTAAAGAAAATGATGACTTAGATAAGTACAATTTATTAAATAGTTTGGATTTAAATGAAATAAATATATACGACGTAAAAGATAAATTTTATTTTTTTACTAATTATTTATGCCCAAAATCATCTTGGATAGAAGATTTTGATATAATTTATTATCATCCAGGAATTTTAATAAATTATAAAAAATCTGAAAATTCAAAATTATTAGATTTTAAAGAGCAAATTAATATTCCCAAAATATATGAAAGATCAAAAAGATGGACAAATCTATTGGGGATTAATTTTGCAAGCGACTTAAATGAATTAGTAATAAATGATAAAATTGAAAGCTTGGTTAATGTTAATGAAACATATTATAATAATCAGTTAAATAAGTGTGCTAAAGATATTATTGCAAATAATATGAATATAGTTATGCTTGCAGGTCCTTCCTCATCAGGAAAGACAACTACTGCAAAAAAATTAGCAATTCAACTTGCAGTATTGGGAAAAGATGCATATGTAATTTCAACTGATGATTATTTTGTAGATAGAAATAAAACGCCCTTAGATGAAAATGGAAATAAGGATTTTGAAAGTATTGATGCAATAGATCTACATAGTTTAAATGAAGATTTATTAGATCTTTTAGAGGGCAAAGAAGTTATTTTACCTTCATTTAATTTTATAAAAGGAATTAGAACCTTATCAAATAAAAAAATAAAAATGAAAGATAATACGATTTTGATAATAGAAGGAATTCATGCTCTAAATCCAAAACTTACTGACTATATACCAGAAAAAAATAAATACAAAATTTATGTTTCAGTTTTAACAGGTATAAATATAGACTCAACAAATAGAATTTCATCAACTGAAACGAGACTTATAAGAAGAATAGTTAGAGACAACAAGTACAGAGGATATGATACTTTGGAAACTTTAAAATCTTGGGATAAGGTAAAATTAGGAGAGCAAAAATATATTTTCCCTTATCAAAATAGGGCAGATTTTTATGTTGATTCATCACTTATATATGAATATAATGCACTAAAAAAATACGCCATAGAATGTTTCAAACAAGTTTCAAAGAATTCTAAATATTATTATATGGTTGATAGGCTTGAAAATATTTTGTCATATTTTGTAGAAATTGAAAATACAAAAATAATTGACGATCACTCAATACTTAGAGAATTTATAGGAGAAGATAATGACTAAAACAATAGGACTTGATATAGGTGGAACAAAAATCCAAGGTGCTGTAATCGATGAAAATGGAGAAATTTTAAAAACTTATAGACTTGAAACTTGTGCTAGAGAAGGAAAAGATAAAGTTTTAGAAAATATTTCAAAAATTATAGAGTTTTTAAAAACTGATGAAATTGAAGCTATTGGTGTTGGAACACCTGGTTTTATAGATTCAGAAAATGGAATAGTTACTTTTGCAGGAAACATAGATGGTTGGACAGGTCTTAATTTAAAAAAAGAACTTGAAAAAATATCAGGACTTCCTGTATTTGTAGAAAATGATGCAAATATAGCTTTGGTTTGTGAAAAATGGCTAGGAGCTGGTAAAGGTTATAATGATATAGTTATGATTACAATTGGAACAGGACTTGGCGGAGCTGTTTATAATGAAAAAATGGGATTATTATCTGGAAGTAATTTTCAAGGAGCAGAGCTTGGACATATAATTTTACATCCTGATGGAGAATATTGTACATGTGGACAAAGTGGTTGTGCAGAAAGTTATTGTTCTGGAACCGCTATTGTAAGACATTATGAAGAATTAACAAGAAATGAATTAAATGGGGAAGAAATATTTAAACTTGCTAATGATGATGAAAATGCAAAAAAAGTTATTGAAAGATTTACAAGCGATTTGGCTTGGTTTTTAACAAGCTTGAGAAATATTTTTGATCCTCAATTAATAATTGTTGGTGGTGGAGTAATAAATTCTAAAGATTTTTGGTGGAATGAAGTTTTGAAAAATTTCAAAAAATATTGCCATTTATCTGATAAAATTGAAATTAAATCAGCTAAATTTTTAAATGAAGCTGGCGTTATTGGTGCAGGAAGAATTGCAATGGAAAGGTTAAAAAATGAGTGATAAAATTTTAATTTGCGATGACGAAGAACATATCAGACAATTTATGAAAATAAATCTTGAATATGCAGGATTTAATATTATTGAAGCTGGTAGTGGAGAAGAAGCATTGAAATTAGCAGATGAAGAAGAACCTTTGGTTTGTATTTTAGATATAATGCTACCAGGAATTAGTGGATATGAAGTTTGCGATAGCATAAGAAAAAAATATCCAAAAGTTGGCATAATTATGGTGTCTGCAAAAAGTCAAGATATTGATAAAATTTTAGGACTTGAAAGAGGGTGTGATGATTACATTATAAAACCATTCAATCCTCAAGAGCTAATTTTAAGAGTTAAATCTTTGATGAGAAGAGTTAAATTTATTGATGTAGAAAAAGAAGAAAAAAATGAAAATGTTCTTGAAGATGGTGTATTCAAATTAGATTTGTATGCTAGAAATTTTTATAAAAATAATATAGAAATTGATGTTACACCTACTGAGTTTACAATATTAAAAAACTTTATTTTAAATAAAGGTAAGGCAATGAGTAGAATGGAAATAATGAAAGATACTTGGGGCGATAATTACAGCACAGATACAAAAATCGTAGATGTAAATATAAGAAGAATTAGAGCAAAAATTGAAGAAAATCCAGCAAGACCCGAGTATATAGAAACAGTTTGGGGAACAGGTTATAGATGGAGATAGAAAAAAAGAAAAAATCATTATTTAAAATAAATTTTAATAGCATAATTTTTAGTATTATGAAAATAATAATGATTTTTGTAACTTTAGTTGTTGTAGGATTTGAAATTTTTTCATATAGGTCAATTACTAATTATTATGAATCTGCACTTGTTGGAGCTATGCTTAATCAAGCAAAATATAATCAAGTTTTATATTCAAATTATTTGTCTAGATATGATCTTTCAGAAATTGTAATTGGAGATAAAAATTCTTTTTATAGAAATAATGTTAGTCAAGTTCAAATCTTAGATAATTCTTCCAATGTTTTATTTGATTCACTTGGCTCTTCAAAAATTGGCACAAAAATAAAATCTACTGATGTTATCAATGCAAATAAAGGGGAATATTCTTACCAAAAAATAATAAATAAAAAAACAGGAGAAGAAGTTATTGCTTTATCGTATCCATTAAGCGATAACCAAAAACAAATTGGTATTATAAGGCTAATTTCTTCTACTGCAAAAGTAAAAGAAAATGTAAATAATCAAATGATTATATTTTTATTTTTTGGCTTTACAATTTTTCTTTTTGCGCTGGTGGTTTCTTTTTATGCATCAAAAAGATGGATTGTCCCAATTAAAAATTTGACAAAGGTTGGAGAAAAATTAGCTCAGGGAGATTTTAAAGTAAAAGCAAGTGAAGATGGAAAAAATGAAATTTCCGAACTAGGGCAAACTCTTAATTATATGAGTGAAAATATAGTTAAAAGAGAAGATATGAAAAATGAATTTATATCTTCTGTTTCACATGAGCTTAGAACTCCACTTACATCTATAAAAGGTTGGGCAATAACTTTACAAGCAAAAGAAATTCAAAAAAATGAAGATATGCTAAATCAAGGATTAACTATAATTGAAAATGAGGGAGAAAGATTGTCGCTTATGGTAGAAGATCTTCTTAATTTTTCAAGATTATCTTCCACATCTTTTCAATATGAAAAAGAAGATCTTAATATTGTTGAGATTGCAAAAGAAGTTTATCAACAACTTTATCCTAGAAGTTTAAATGAAAAAATTAATTTTGATTTTAAAACTGCCTACGAAGAAATTATTGTTAATTGTGATAAAAATAGAATGAAAGAAGTCTTTATAAATATTATTGACAATGCCATGAAATTTACTCCAAAAGATGGACATATTGATATTTTTATAAGCAAAGAAGACGAAAATGTAAATATTGAAGTTAAAGATGATGGAGAAGGAATAAAAGAAGATGAAATTTCTTTTGTTTCTAGTAAATTTTTCAAAGGTTCTTCATCAAAAAGCCAAACTGGATTGGGCTTATCTATTTGTGAGGAAATAGTAAAAGCTCATGATGGAAAACTTGTAATAAAAAGTAAATATACAGTTGGGACTTCTGTCATTGTAGTTTTACCGAGGGCTAAAGTATGAAAAAATTAAAAAAATTAATACTATTAATATTTCTTTTTGTTTTAACTGCTTGTAGTTTTGGAAGACCTGAAGATGTAACAGAATTAATTGAAGCTCCAAAAGTAGAAGATCCAATTTTAAAAGGAACATGGAAAGTAAGCGAAATAAAAAAGGCACCAGGTGCAACTGATTTATCAAATGTAAAAATAAATGACAAATTATATATTGATAAAAATTTAGTAGCTTTAAATGATGATTATGCTTATCCACCAAAATTTTCTACAAAATATGTAAATTTAAAATCCTATTTAGAAAGTAGGTCCTTAGATTTAGATTTATCATCAAAATCATATGTAAAAATTTTATCAGCAAATCAAGGACAATTGTATTCTAGAGATTTTGTTGTTTTGGACAAAGATACTATCTTTTATATTCAAGAAGATTGCGCAGTTTTTTTAAAGAAAATAGATAAATCTGTAAAAAGAAATGTTATAAAAAAATATGCAAAGAGAGCGTCAAAAGAGAGAACTACTACAAAAACTGGAGAAAAAGTAGAAGAAGATACAAGCGTATTAATTGGCGTAAGGGAAAGAGTAGATAATAATACATCAAGTCCAAATTATTATTACTATACTTATTGTATAAGACTTGAGCCAAATAAAATGGCGAGAATTGAAAAAGCCGAGCATATATTTTTCCCTTTAAAAGAAGAATTTTGGCGTTTAAAATGTGAAATAAATACTAAAAATAAAAAATACGATAATATTTTAGCTTATCCAATAAAATTAGAAAACAAGATGAATGATAAAAAAAATAAGGATAAGTATAAGTTTGAAAACAGTGATATTGATTTAAAAATCAATTATGTAGATGAAGATTATATTTCTTTTGACTACAACTTAGTTTCTGATAAACTTCCAATAAATAAATATGCTATGTTAAAAACTGACCAGTTATCAAATGATTCTTTTCTTACAATTAAAGAATTTACAGGAGAAAGTAAGAGCAAGGATATATTTAAAAATGTTGTTTATGATCAAATTAGTCAAAATGTAGGCTCTCTTGATGATAATAAAATATCTTACGATTTTACAAATTTTGGTTTTATAAGAAATTTTGGTTTGTGGCAGTTGGAATCTTCTTATCAAATGAAAAAGGATGAAAATTTAGAACAAAAATCATTTCCTATAGATATGGCAATAACAGAAGAGCTTTTAGAACAAAATAAAAAGGACATAACAGTTGATATGATAAAAAATATTAACAGTCATGCCAAAGATTATTTTGAGCTAGTTAATGGACAATATGTTGCTGTACAAACTCCAGATGAAATTTTATTTTATAATGTAAGAAGTGGACTAATAGATCCAAATCCTAAATTTTCAATTCAACTATCAAATTCAACAGATATTATTATGTTTGAACAAGGTTTGGGTTCGTATGCTGAAAAATGGGAGAAAATATTTAGCGATAATAACATAATAATACATTAATAAAACAAAAAATTGACTTGACTTTAAAATATTTGATAAGATTTATTAAGAGGTGAATATGAAGATAGTATTAGCAACATCTAACAAAGATAAAGTTAGAGAAATTAAAGAAATTTTAGGGGAAAATATAAAAATATATACAACTAAAGATTATAATATAGATAATTTTGAAGTTGAGGAAGATGGAGAAACATTAAAAGAAAATGCTTATAAAAAAGCAAAAACTTTATATGATATTTTAAAAGTACCAACACTTGCTGATGATACAGGTTTATTTGTAAAATCACTAGATTTAAGACCGGGTGTTTATTCTCATAGATATGCCGGAGATAATCCAACATATAAAGACAATAGGGATAAACTATTAGATGAATTAAAAAATTGTGAAAATAGAGATGCTTATTTTAAAACTACAGTTTGCTTTATAGATGATAAAGGAAAAGATTATTATTTTGATGGTCAAATAAATGGAGAAATAAGCAAAAAAGAATATGGCGATAAGGACTTTGGCTATGATCAAATTTTTAAAGTTAAAGAATTGGATAAAACATTTGGTCAAATGACTGATGAAGAAAAAAATTTATACAGTCATAGGTCCTTGGCTTTAGAAAAATTCAAAAAATTTTTGTTGAAAGAAGAATTTAATGAGGATATTGGTAACAAGTGATACTCATGGAGATTATCATTCTATAGTAAATTATATTAAAAAAAATCATGTAGATTTTATGATACACGCTGGAGATTATACCAGTGATGCTTATAATATTTCAAAAATCACTGGTATAAATTATATAACAGTTAAGGGGAATAATGATTATGGAGATTATAAAAATCCATTTGAACAAATAGTACCTCTAGGAGATAATAATATCTTGTTAGTTCATGGCCACAAAGAAGGAGTTTATTTTTCTAAAGAAAAGCTTCTTCAAAAAGCCCTAGATTATGATTGTAATATTGTAATTTTTGGTCACACTCACACTTATTTTTTTGAATATTTAAAAGATTTTAACTTATATTTACTAAATCCAGGTTCTCCGACTCTTCCAAGAGATAATAAGGCTGGATTTGTAATTTTAGAATATGATAAAAAAATAAAATTTAATAGAATAGATTTAAAAAAGGAATAAATATGGCAGGTTTAATAACTTTAGTAGCAAATAATATATCAAAGCTTATTGTTTTGCCAATCTTAGCATTAGTGATAATAGGGTTGACATATTTTATAAGCAAAAATAATGACGATAAAATTGTAAAATTTTACCCATCTTTTATAATAGGAATTGTTGGATTGGCTATTGGAATTATAGCTTTTGTAAATTTAACAACAGCAATAGGACTTAATTTGGCTTGGATAGGAGTGATTTTACTATCAAATGCCTTTATAGGAATTTTTTCTGCAATTATAATCGATTTGGTTAATGGTGTAAAAGAAGATAGCAATCAGCAAAAAAAGGTGAAAAAAAATGCAAAAAAATAAGGCGGCATTTTTTGATATAGATGGAACCTTATTTAGAAATTCATTATTAATAGAACATTATTTTTTGATGACTAAAGATGGAATTTTAGATAAGGAAAATTGGGAAGAAAATGTGAAACCCTTATATCAAAAATATGAAGATAGAAAAGGTCCTTATGAAGATTACCTTGATAAAGCATCATTGCTTTATCAACAAAATTTAAAAGGAATTGATAAGCTTACTATTAATATATACGCAAAAAAAGTAATTGAAAATAATAAAAGTAAAATTTATAGAGTGACAAAAAATGCCTTAGAATATCACAAAAAAATGGGATATAAAATATTTGTGATTTCAGGTTCTCCAGATTTTTTGGTTAGAGATTTTGCAAAAATTTATGGAGCTGACCATACTATCGCAACAAAATATATTTTTGATGATAAAGATAAATTTACAGGCAAAATATTGCCAATGTGGGATAGCAAAAATAAGAAAAAATCAATTGATTTTTTGACAGAAAAATATAATATAGACTTAGAAAATTCACATGCTTATGGAGATACTAATGGAGATTTTTCTATGTTTGAAAAAGTTGGAAATGCTCATGCTATAAATCCAAGCTATGAACTTATAGAAAGATTATACAATAATAAAAAATTAAGAGAAAAAACAAAAATTCATGTTGAAAGAAAAGATGTAAACTATACTTTTTTGTTAAGTGATTTGAATGTAGATTTTCATCAATTTTAATAAATTTTTCAATGAATAAAATTAAATTGGATTTTTTTAAATAGCTAATTTACAAATAATTTATACAATATTTAGGAAATATTGCATAAATTATTCATTTGTTTTAGCTATTTTTATTTTTCTGTAAATAAACTTAAATAAATTTATTTGATTTTATGTTAAAATTTATTTACAGACTAAGAAGAGGGATAAGAAATATGACATCAAGTGCGGAAAAAAAACCAATAATTGAAAAACTTGAATATGATTATTTAATTAATGAAGATATTTCTTCATTAAATACATTGATGTCATTATATGATAATAAAAATTTTAGAAATTATAAAAAAAATAAATTTTTCATAAAACCATATATATTAAAAAATTTGAAAAAGAATTTTTGGTATTTATCTGATATAGATCAAATCATCATAAGTTTAGATAAAACTATTGGAAATGATTTGGACAGGTTTGAATTTTTATTGACTTTAAAAAGTGAATATGAAGCTTTTAAAGATAAAAAATTAATTGATGATTTAGAGTATCTTGCTATTAACTATTATGGGGATGTTTTTTTATTTGAGGAAAATGAAATTTTTACAGAAGATAATCCTTATGTTAATCAAGAGAAAAATAATTATATAAAAAAGATTTATGACAATAAAGATTTGGTTTCAAATATAAGAAAAAGTGTAAAAATATATGCTGATACATATTTAAAGTTAAAAGTTTTAAATCTTGATGTTAACACTAATAAGCAATTAGCTTTTGATATTGATATGATTTATACCGAAGATATTACATTAAAGCAGGCTCAAGAAATTAATGATAAATTAGTAAGCCTACTTTACAATATAGCTATTGATGTCTATGCTAATTATTATTGGAAGGGACTTTGTATAGAAGTTGTTAATAGGTATCATTAAAACAAAAGGGCAATTAGCCCTTTTTTAATTGTAAGTTTAAGAAAGGTTAGTATGATTATTTTAGGGATTGATCCAGGAATTGCTATTATGGGTTATGGAGTTTTAGAAGTTAATGGAAATAGGTATAAGGTTTTGGAAAATGGTGTTGTTACAACTTCTTCAAAAACTAAAACTCCTGAAAGGCTCAAAATTTTATATGATAATTTAAATGATATAATTAAACAGTATAAGCCAGATGAATTTGCCATAGAGGAATTATTTTTTAATCAAAATGTTAAAACGGCTATTACTGTAGGACATGCAAGAGGAGTGCAAGTTTTGTGTGCACAAGTAAATAATCTTCCGATTTACGAATATACTCCTTTACAAATAAAACAAGCTATTACTGGATTTGGTAGGGCAAATAAAAAACAAATGCAAGAAACTGTTACAACTTTACTAAATTTAAGTGAAATTCCAAAACCAGATGATGCTGCTGATGCTTTGGCAGTATCTTTAACTCACGCTTTTAGTCAAAGATTTAAAGAACAATTTAGGATGAATTAATGATTAGTTATATAATTGGAGAAATAAAATATATAGGAGAAGATAATTTTGTAATTGAAAATAACAATATAGGTTACTTTATTAATTCTTCTTTTAATACTATAAAAACTCTTGAAATAAATAATGAATTTAAAATTTTTACAAAAATGAATGTAAGAGAAGATGATATATCTTTATTTGGTTTTTCGTCAAAAGATGAATTAGAAGTTTTTGAGCTTTTGACAAGTGTATCTACAATAGGACCTAAAAACGCTATAGCAATTTTGTCAACTTTAAATGTAGATAAGATTAAACTTGCTATAGTAAATAATGATATTGATACTTTAACCAAGGCGAAGGGGATTGGTAAAAAAACTGCATCAAGAATTATTCTTGAGCTTGTTGATAAGGTTAAGAAAATGGCTATTAATGATGATATTTCAATTTCTAATCCGGATATTGATAATATTACTTCTAATGGAGAAATTGAAGTTGCAAGAGAGGCTTTACTTAATCTTGGCTATCAAAGAAATAGCATAGATAAAGTTCTTGCTAGCCTAAAAGATAGTGATCTTAGTCTTGAAGAAATTATTAAAGAGTCTTTGAAGCGAATGATTTAAGGTGATTATATGTATGATCAAAACGAAAGAATAGTTGGCTCTAATGAGCAAATAAATGATAAATATAAGGAAATGACTATAAGGCCAAAGTGGCTAAAAGATTATATAGGTCAAGATAAGGCTAAAGAAAAATTGAAAATTTTTATTGAATCATCAAAAAAAAGAGAAGAAGCTCTTGACCATGTTTTATTGCAAGGTCCTCCAGGACTTGGTAAGACAACCCTTTCAAATATAATTGCCAATGAATTGGGAGTAAATATTAGAATTACAAGTGGACCTGCTATAGAAAGACCATCTGATCTTGCAAGTATTCTTACAAATCTTGACAAGGGAGATGTTTTATTTATTGATGAAATTCATAGGATAAATAGATCAGTTGAAGAAATTTTATACCCGGCTATGGAAGATTTTGCTCTTGATATTATTGTAGGAAAAGGACCAAATGCTCAGTCTATTAGAATAGATTTGGAAAAATTTACTTTGGTTGGCGCTACAACAAGAGCTGGAATGCTTTCTGCACCATTAAGGGATAGGTTTGGCGTTTTATTATCCTTAAACCTATATGATACAAAAGATTTAACAAAAATTGTAAAAAGGTCTGCTGATATTTTAGAAATTCCAATAGAGGATAAAGGAGCTTTTGAAATAGCTAGAAGAAGCAGAGGAACGCCAAGAATTGCAAATAGACTTTTAAGAAGAGTAAGAGATTATGCAATAGTAAAAAAAGATGAAATTATAGATTATGAAACATCTTGTGAGGGCTTAGAATTATTAGAAGTTGATCCTATGGGACTTGATAATATGGATAAAAAAATAGTTCTAACTATGTATGAAAATTTTTCAGGAGGCCCTGTTGGAATTGATACTATTGCAGCATCAACAGGAATTGAAAATATTACAATAGAAGATGTTTATGAGCCATATTTGCTTCAAATTGGTTTTTTAACAAGAACTCCAAGAGGAAGAATTTTGACAAGAAAAGCTTATGAACATTACGGATTAAAATATGAGGATAAATAATGAGAACAGAAGATTTTGATTACAATTTACCAGAAGAATTAATTGCTCAACATCCAGCAGATAAGAGAGATTTTTCTAGATTAATGGTTGTTGATAGAAAAACTGGTAAAAGAGAAGATAAACATTTTTATGATATTATAGATTATTTAAATGAAGGCGACCTTCTAGTAATGAATGATACAAGAGTTATACCTGCAAGACTTTTTGGTCATAGAGAAGGAAAAGAAGAAGAAATCGAAGTATTTTTGCTTGAAAATATTGAAGATGATAAGTGGGAAGTCTTAGTTAGACCTGGTAAGAAGATGAAAATTGGAACAAAATGTATTTTTTCTGATGAATTAAGTCTTGAAGTTATTGATATTAAAGAAGATGGAAATAGGGTCATTGAATTTTTCTATAATGGAATTTTTCAAGAAATTTTAGATAGACTTGGAAATATGCCTTTGCCACCTTATATAAAAGAAAAACTAAAAGATAAAGAAAGATACCAAACAGTTTATTCCAAAAATCCAGGTTCAGTTGCTGCACCAACAGCTGGTCTTCATTTTACAAAAGAATTACTTAAAAAAATAGAAGAAAAAGGTGTTAAATTAGCATATATAACTTTAAATGTAGGACTTGGAACTTTTAGACCTGTAAAAGTTGACGATGTAAAAAATCATAAAATGCATTCTGAATTTTATCAAATAAGCAAAGAAACTGCAGATTTAATAAATGAAACAAAGAAAAATAATAAGAGAATTATTTCAACAGGAACAACGACTACAAGAACACTTGAATCAGTTTACAAAAAAAATGGAAAAATAAAAGAAGATTCAGGTTGGACTGATATATTTATTTATCCTGGATTTGAATTTAATGTTATAGATTGTCAAATAACAAATTTTCATTTGCCAAAATCTACTCTAATAATGCTTGTATCAGCTTTGGCTAGTAAAGAAATAATTTTAGATGCTTATAAGGATGCTGTTGATAAAAAATATAGGTTCTTTAGCTTTGGCGATGCAATGTTTTTGAAATAGGAGAGAAAATGCCGATAAAATATGAATTAATAAAAAAAGATAAATATTCCAATGCAAGATGTGGAATAATTCACACAGACCATGGAGATATACCAACACCGATTTTTATGCCAGTTGGAACAAAGGCAACAGTAAAAACTATGAGTGTTGAAGAATTAAAAGAAATTGATGCAAAAATAATTTTGGGAAACACCTATCATTTGTATTTAAGACCAGGCATGAATATTATGAAAAAAGCTGGCGGTCTTCATAAATTTATGAATTGGAATGGACCAATTCTAACAGATAGTGGTGGATTTCAAGTTTTTTCTTTGTCAGATACAAGAGATATTTCTGAAAAAGGTGTAGTTTTTAGATCCCACATTGACGGTTCAAAACATTTATTTACACCAGAAAAGTCAATTGAAATTCAAAATGATATTCATTCAGATATAATGATGAGTTTTGATGAATGTATTCCTTATCCTGCAGATTATAAATATGTAGAAGAATCTGTAGAAAGAACAATTAGATGGGCTAAAAGAGGTCTTGATTATCACAAAAAAAATTCTCACAAAGACCAATCATTATTTGGAATTATTCAAGGTGGAATGTTTGAAGATTTAAGAAAAAGATCTGTTGAAGAAACTTGTGCAATGGATTTTGATGGATATTCATTGGGAGGCTTGTCTGTTGGAGAGCCAAAAGAAGAAATGATAAGACTTTTAAAATATACAACTCCACTTTTACCAGAAGATAAACCAAGATATAATATGGGTGTAGGAAGTCCTGATTATTTATTTGAATCTTTTGAAGCAGGAATAGATATGGCCGATTGCGTTTTACCTACAAGAATTGCAAGAAATGGAACAGCTATAACATCAGAGGGAAGACTTGTTGTAAGAAATGCAAAATACAAAGAAGATTTCACGCCACTTGATCATGATTGTGATTGTTATACTTGTAGAAATTATTCACGAGCTTACCTAAGACACCTTGTAAATGTAAATGAAATATTGGGAGCAAGGCTTTTAACTTATCATAATTTATATTTCTTACTTAAATTATGTGAAAATATAAGAAAAGCTATAATGGAAGATAGATTTTTGGAATTTAAAAAAGAATTTTATAAAAAGTATGGATATGAATCTTAAATTAGAATATATTATTTTAATAATTTTAGCATTGATGTTTTATTTTTATTCTTTAAAGGATGATATAAATAGGAAAAAGAATAAAAAATTTATAAAAGAAAATCTTAAAATCGGTTCAAAAATTATAACTGAAAGTAAAATTATTGGAGAAGTAGTAGAATTTAATAAGACAGATTGCCTTATTATTAGCGGAAAAGATGACAAATTTTCATATATTTTAGTAAATATTGAAAGTATCGAAAATATTATAGAAATTTAAAATAAAAAAGCTTAGCTTGGACTTTAATTAATTTGGTCTAAGCTAGGCTTTTTTATTGGGGATTATATAAATATTTTATTTTATTTTTATACATGATTTATATTCTTCTGGACTTTTTCTGATTTTTTCTGGATTTTTAAAGAAATCTTTACTTAGTTTCACTACAACAGGACTAAGAGTGACAACTGCAAAAAGATTTGGCAAAGCCATAAAACCATTTAAAATATTTGCTACAATCCAAGCTACTCCAAGATCAATATTTGCTCCAACAAAAACGAAAATAACATACAAAATTCTATAAGGAATTATAATTTTATCTCCAAATAAATATATAAGAGCCGTTTCTCCATAATATGCCCATCCAAGAATTGTTGATAAGGCGAAAAGACTTAAGCCAACGCATACTATAATATTTCCAAAACTTGAGTCTGTTGCAAAAGCTCGTGCAACAAGGCTTGCTGCATTGTTTGTATCACTAATATCTACATTTGTAGAAAGAATTACTAGAGCTGTCATGGTACAGATTATAATTGTATCTACAAAAACTTCACTAATTCCCCAAAGACCTTGACGTACAGGATGGTCAGTTGTAGCACACGCATGAGCCATAGGAGATGAACCTAAACCTGCTTCGTTTGTAAAAACTCCTCTAGCAACACCAGCAGATACAACTGCTTTAACAGAAAGACCAGCAAAAGAACCACCAAGACTTTTTGGACTAAATGCCCCTAGAAAAATTGATTTAAAAGCTGGCAAAATATTTGCTTTGTTTAAAAATAAAATCCATAAACAACCAAGAATGTAAAGAAGGGACATTAATGGAACTAACTTTTCAGTAACTTTTGTAATTGAATTAATTCCTCCAACTATTACAACACCAGCTATAATCGATAAAATTATTCCACTAATTATTGTATTTACTCCAAAAGTATCTTTAAGTACACCTGAAATTGCATTTGATTGAGTAGAATCTCCAATTCCAAAAACGGCAATTCCTGCAAAAATTGCAAAAGTTTTTGCTAGTTTTTTATTATTTAGACCCTTTTCAATATAATACATTGGTCCGCCTACATATTTTCCATTTTTCTTTTCCCTATAAGCAACTGCTAAGGTTACTTCAGAAAATTTTGTAGCCATTCCTAATAAGGCAGCGATCCACATCCAAAATATTGCACCAGGCCCTCCCAAAATAATTGCAAGAGAAACACCAACAATATTTCCAGTTCCAACTGTAGCTGCAAGAGCCGTTGCTAATGCACCAAAAGGACTTATATCTCCCTTGGCATGGTGGCTATTTTTTTCAAAAATTTTTCCCAAAGTATTTTTTAAAGCGTATCCTAATTTTCTAAATTGAATTGCTTGAGTTTTTATGCTTATGTATATTCCTGTTCCAGCAATTGCCAAAATCAAAGGCAACCCCCATAGCAAATCATTAAAACTTTTTAATATATTTATCATATAATTCTCCATTAAATTTTATTTTATTATTTTATCATCATTTAAAATAAATGCAAAATAATTTATAATTTATCAAAATTTTTAACTTTGTATTTTATAATTAACATTGCTTGTACCCATATCTTTATATTGATTCTAAAAATGGTATAATTTATTCATAAGAGAGGAAATTATGACCAAGTGGTATATATATAATAAAAAAAATAATTATTTATCAAATTTAAAAAATAAAAATATTACCAAATTAGAAGCATTAATACTTGCAAATAGAGATATAGTTGATCCAAAAGTTGTTGATAGTTTTATTAATCCTACTTTAGCAAAACTTCATGATCCTTTTTTATTAAAAGATATGGAAAAAGCTATTGATTTAATTATTGAAACTATGGAAAATGGAGAATCTATTAGGATTTTTGGAGATTATGATCAAGATGGTATAAGCTCAACTATGACACTTTTGGATGGCTTATTATATTTTTATGATGATATAAGCTATGATATTCCGGATAGGGTTATTGATGGCTATGGAATTAGCGATAGGATGATTGATAGGGCGATTGAAGCAAATATAAGCCTTGTGATTACTTGCGATAATGGAATTAGTGCTATTGATCAGGTTAAAAGATTACAAGAAAATGGGATTAAAGTTATAGTAACCGACCACCATCAAGTTTCAAAAAAAGAAGAGGGTGAATGGGTTGAGCAAATTTTGCCTCAAGCTGATTGCGTTATAAATCCAAAAAGACTTGACAATACTTATCCATTTGATGATTTGTGCGGAGCAGGAGTTGCTTTTAAATTAATACAAGCTTTGTACCAAAGACTTGATGGAGATATGGAATACTTATATGGTTTATTGGAATATGTAGCTATGGGAACGGTTTGTGATGTTGTTTCACTTACTGATGAAAATAGAATTTTTGTAAGAGAAGGTCTAAAAAGAATTAATAACACTGAAAAACTAGCTATAAAAGCCTTGATTGAAGAAAATTCTTGGAATAGAGAAGTTAGTGCTTATACGCTAGGATTTATAATTGGGCCATGCATGAATGCTACTGGTAGACTTTCTACTGCAAAACTTGCTATTGATATGCTCATGGAAGATGATATAGAAAAAATTCGTACTTATGCAAAAAAACTTGTTAGTTTGAATAATGAAAGAAAAGAATTAACCAATATAGGTCTTGAAAAAACTTTAGAAATTATAAAAGATAAAAAATATTATAATGATGATATTATTATTGTAGATGTTGAAAATATTGAAGAAAGTATTTGTGGAATTATAGCAGGAAGAATTAAAGAAAAATTTAATAAACCAACTATAATTATGACTGAGTCAAGTCAAGATGGAATTTTAAAAGGCTCTGGAAGAAGCATAGATGCTTATAATATTTACAAGGAAGTTTTTGAAATAAAAGACATACTTGAATCATTTGGTGGACATCCTATGGCTTGCGGACTTTCTATAAGAAGTGATAAGGTTGAGGAATTTAGGCAAAAATTAAATGATAAATCAAAATTAAAAAAAGATGATTTTGTAAATATTATAAATATTGATGCTCAAATACCTATAGACAAACTTTCACTCGAATTTGCCGAAAGTTTACAAAGACTAGAACCTTTTGGAAAAGACAATCCAAAAGCAAAATTTGCCGACAAAAATCTATTTATAAAAAATATAAATATGATTGGAAAAAACAATAATACCATGAAAATGATCTTAAATAAAAATGGTCGTGATATAGAAGCTATAAAGTTTAACGCACAAAAAGATTATAAATATTTAAGTGATAAATTTAAGGCAAATATAATAGGAAATAGAATTGACGCTGTATTTTATCCAGATATAAATGAATTTAATGGCAGAAGAAATTTACAAGTGAAATTAATAGATATAAGGTAGGTGATATTATGGCAAAAGATTTTCAAAAAGAATTTTTAAATTTCAAAAAAATTATTTTAAAAAATAATGAACATGCAGATATTAATTTAATAAAAAAGGCTTATGATTTTGCTGAATATCATCACAGAGGTCAAAAAAGAAATTCTGGAGAAGATTATTTTATTCACCCAATAGCTGTTGCAACAACTATATCTAATATGCAGTTAGATGACCAAACAATTTGCGCTGGATTGATGCATGATGTTTTGGAAGATACACCTGTAACAGAAGAACAAATGAAAGAAAATTTCGGGGAAGAAATAACTTTTTTAGTAGATGGAGTTACAAAGCTTAAAAAATTAAATTACAAAACAAAAGAAGAAAAACAAGCCGAAAATATAAGAAAAATGGTTTTGGCTATGAGTAATGACATTAGGGTTATTTTGATAAAGCTTGCTGACCGTTTGCATAATATGAGAACTTTGGAATATAAGACTGAAAAAAAACAAAAGCAAACAGCAAGTGAAACTTTGGAAATTTATGTTCCACTAGCACATAGGCTTGGAATATATACTATGAAATGGGAGCTTGAGGATTTATGTTTTAGGTATCAAAAACCTGAAGAATATTATGAGCTTGCTCAAATGGTTCACAATAAAAGAAGAGAAAGAGAAGCATACATAAATCAAATAATTGAAACTTTGGATAAGGCTCTTTCATCCTCAAATATAAATTATGAAATTTCTGGAAGACCAAAAGGTTTATTTTCAATTTATAAAAAAATGAATAGAAATAAAATTGAATTTAACGAAATTTATGATTTAACTGCCGTTAGGGTTTTGGTTGATACAGTTGCAGATTGCTATGAAGTTTTGGGAAAAGTTCATTCAATCTGGAGACCAATTCCAAATAGGATTAAAGATTATATTGGTCAGCCAAAACCAAATGGTTATAGGTCTTTGCATACAACAGTATTTGGAGAAGATTCTAAGCCATTTGAAGTTCAAATAAGAACAAGACAAATGCATTATGAATGCGAATATGGAATTGCAGCTCACTGGAAATACAAAGAAAACAAAAGTAAATCAACAGAATTTGATGAAAAACTTACATTTATAAGACAAATTATGGAATGGCAAAAAGAAGGTGGCAAGGACGTAGATAGTAAGGAATTTTTAGACACCTTAAAAGGAGATTTTTTCTCAAAAGAAATATATATATATTCTCCAAAAGGAGAGATTTATTCTTTGCCAGTAAATTCGTGTGCAATTGACTTTGCTTATAGAGTTCACACAGAAGTTGGAAATAAATGCGTTGGAGCCAAAGTAAATGGAAAAATTGTTCCATTTTCCCACAAGCTAAATACAGGAGATGTAGTTGAAATTCTTACAAGCAAGAATTCTCAAGGACCATCAAGAGATTGGCTAAATATGGTCCAATCAAACCAAGCCAAAAGCAAAATCAAACAATTTTTTAAAAGATATAGAAAAGAAGAAAATATTGAAATAGGAAAAGATTCCTTATACAGAGAACTTAGAAAATCAAACGAGATTTACAAAAAAGATATAAAAGATGATTGGCTAATAGAAATTGCAAACGACTTAGGTTATCCAACAAAAGATGAAATGTTTGCATCGATTGGATTTGGCAAAACAAATACAGATCAAATAATTCAAAAATTGATAAAAAAACACAAAGATGAATTGCCTAAAAAAATTGAAGATTTAGATATAAATAAGGTAAAACCAAAAAAATCTTTTTCTAATGAAGTAAGGGTAAGCGATCTTGATGACCAAGTGGATGTAAAATTTGCAAAATGTTGTAATCCAGTACCAGGAGATCAAATTGTTGGATATATTACAAAAGGAAATGGCATAAGCGTTCATGTAAGGACTTGCCCAAATATAACAAGCTTAAAATCTCCAGAAAGATTAATTGATGTATATTGGCAAAATAATTCTGATGATATGTTCCCTGTAAGAATACAAATTACAACAAAAGATAAAACTGGAATTATTTTTGAAATAACTAAATTAATTTCAACAGAAAATGTAAGCATTGAAGCGATGAATGTAAGAAGCAATGAAAATCACGAGGGAATTATTGATCTTACAGTTTCAGTTCCAAATACTGAAAAACTTAATGAATTAATTATGAAATTGAAAACAATAAAAATGATTGAAAGTATTTATAGGGTGAAAAGTTAATGAGAGCAATTGTACAAAAAGTAAAAAAAGCAAGTGTAAAAGTTTCTGATAAGTTGATTTCAGAAATAGGAGAAGGGTTATTAGTTTTTGTAGCTGTAACAGATTCTGATACAAAAAAAGATATTGATTATATAAAAAAGAAAATAGAAAAATTAAGAATTTTTGAAGACGACCAAGGTAAAATGAATTTGTCTGTAGAAGATGAGGGAGGAGAATTATTAATTGTAAGCCAATTTACCTTATATGGCGATGCAAGAAAAGGAAATAGACCTTCATTTATAAATTCATCAAGTGCAGATAAGGCAGAAGAATATTATGAAATATTGATTAAAGAGCTAAAAGATGATGGATTTAATGTGAAAACTGGAAAATTTCAAACACACATGGAAGTTTCATTAATAAATGATGGCCCTGTTACTATACAGCTTGATAGTGAAAGGTTGTATTAATGAATATTAAAAAAATCACTGAAGGGCCAATGATGGCTAATTGTTATGTAGTTTATGACGAAAATAAAAATGGATTTTTGATTGACCCAGTTTATCCAGGTGGAAAAATTGAAAATTATATAGATAAGAATAAAATTAATATAGAGTTTATTTTATTAACTCATACACATTTTGATCATGTGTTGGGGCTTGAATATTTTAAAAATAAATTGAATGTAGATGTTTATGCTAGTGATGATAGTAAAAATATTGCAAATGATCCAGACTATAATTTATCTAGAGGATATTGCAATATAAATGTAGAAATTGATTCATATTTAAAAGATGGTCAAGAATTTTCTCCATTCAAAATAAAAGCTATCAAAACTTCTGGTCATAGTTTAGATTCAATGTCATATAAAATTGAAGATGATATTTTTTCTGGAGATACTTTATTTAATTTATCAATTGGAAGAAGTGATTTTCCAGGAGGAAATTTTAACACTTTGATTAATTCTATAAAAAATAAAATATTTATATATGATGAAAAAACAAGGATCCATCCAGGACATGGAGAATCAAGTAATATTGGTTTTGAAAAAGAAAATAATCCATTTTTAAATTAGGAGGTTAGTATGGAATTTAAAAGAAGTCACATGTGTGGCGAACTTAGAGAAGAAAATATTGGAGATGAAGTTGTACTTATGGGCTGGGTTGCCAAAAAAAGAAATCTTGGCTCATTGGTGTTTATAGATCTTAGAGATAAAACAGGTATAACACAAATTGTAACACGTGAAGATGATAATGAAAATTATAAAATAGCAAAAGATGTAGCTGGAGAATATGTTTTGGAAGTTAAGGGAGAAGTTAGAGAAAGAGAATCTAAAAATCCAGAAATTCCAACAGGAAACATAGAAATAATAGCTAGTAAAATCAATATTTTAGATAAGGCAAAAACACCTCCTATTTATATTAAAGAAGATGATGATGTAAGTGAAAATTTAAAATTAAAATACAGATACCTTGATATGAGAAAACAATCAGTTCAAAAAAATCTAAAATTAAGATCTGATATTGTTAGGTGTATGAGAGAGTATATGTATGATAATGGATTTACAGAAGTTGAAACACCATTTCTTACAAAACCAACTCCAGAAGGAGCTAGAGATTATTTAGTTCCATCAAGAGTTAATCAAGGAAAATTTTATGCATTGCCACAATCTCCACAATTAATGAAACAATTGTTAATGATTGGTTCATTGGATAGGTATTTCCAAATAGTAAAATGTTTTAGAGATGAAGATTTAAGAGCTAATAGACAACCAGAATTTACACAGCTAGATCTTGAATTAAGTTTTGCAGATCAAGATGATGTTATTAAAGTGAATGAAGGATTATTAAAAACACTTTTTGATAATTTTACTGACTATGATTTAAAACTTCCAATCCAAAGAATGGATTATTCAGAAGCTATGAATTCATACGGATCTGATAAACCAGATTTAAGATATGGATATAAGATAAATGATATTTCAGAAATATTTAAAGAGTGTGATTTTAAAGTTTTTACAGATAATATCAAAGAAGGTCATTCTGTTAGGGCAATCAATTTTAAAGGACAAGCAGGAAATTATTCAAGAAAGCAATTAGATAAACTAACAGATTTTGTAAAAGATTATGGCTTAAAAGGATTGAGTTTTATTAAATTTAATTCAAAAGACGACATAAATTCTTCTATTAAAAAATTCTTAACTGACGAAATTGTTGAAAATTTAATAGATAAATTAGATATTTCTGATAATGATTTGATTTTAATTGGAGCTGATAAGGATAAAACAGTTCTTGAAGGACTTGGAGCTTTAAGAAGAAAAGTTGCAAAAGACCAAAATCTTTATGAAAAAGAATATGCTTTTTGTTGGGTTGTAAACTTCCCTATGTTTGAATATAGCGAAGAAGAAGACAGATACGTTTCACAACACCATCCATTTACTATGCCAAATGAAGAAGACATTGATTTATTATTAACAGAGCCAGAAAAAGTAAGAACTCAAGCTTATGATATTGTAATAAATGGAGATGAAATGGGTGGAGGTTCAGTAAGAATAAACAATCAAGAACTTCAAGAAAAAGTATTTAAGGCTTTGAAATTATCTGATGATGACATAGAACAAAAATTTGGTTTCTTTATAGAAGCTTTACAATATGGAACACCTCCTCATGCAGGACTTGCTTATGGACTTGATAGATTGGTAATGTTATTTGCTAAAACTGAAAATATTAAAGATATTATCGCATTTCCAAAAACTCAATCAGCAACTTGTCCATTAACTCAAGCGCCAAGTATAGTTGATGAAAAAAGTTTAAATGAGCTAAGTATTGAGGTAAAAGAATAAGAGGAGCATTGGATGCAAACTATTAGTAAAAAAGGAATAGTCGTAGAAAATTTAAATGGCAATGTAAAAGTAATGATTCAAAAGGAATCAGGATGTGGATCTTGCTCTTCATGTGGTGGTTGTGAAATAAAACCATCTTACTACACTACATTTACTAATGAAAATCTAAATCCTGGCGACTTTGTTTATCTAGATTCAGATGTAAAAACTGTAAATAGACTTTCTTATTTCACTTATTTATTTCCAGTTTTTATGATGATATTTGGAGCTGTTTTAGCTAATACAATATTTAAAGATAAGTTTCTAGATAATAATTTACTTACTGTTTTGTTTATATTTTTATTTTTAGCAATATCTATTTTTATTTTAAGAATGATGGACAAGAGATATGAAAATAAGGATATAATTACAATAAGAAAAGCCTAATATAGATAAGGTTAGCTTTGCTAACTTTATCTATTTATTTATCTTAAATTTAATGGAGAATATAATGAACGCACCAATAGTTACACTAGTAGGAAGAACTAATGTTGGTAAATCGACATTATTTAATAAATTAGTTGGAAAAAGAAAAGCTATTACAGAAGATGTGAATGGAGTTACTAGAGATAGGGTTTATGACAAAGTTGAATGGACAGGTCATGAATTTATACTAGCAGATACAGGTGGACTTGATATTTCAAATAAAGAACTTATGAATCAAGAAATAAAGTCTCAAGTTGAAAAAGCCCTATTAGAAAGTGATTTAATTCTTTTTGTTGTAGATGGAAGAGAAGGAATAAATCCACACGATTATGAAATAGCTGATGAAATTAGAAAATATAATAAAAAAGTTATAGTTGTAGCAAACAAAATTGATGGAGCAAATATACCAGATCATATTTATGATTTTTATCAATTTGGTTTTGATGATTTGATTAGTACATCTGCAGAAGGTTCAAAAAATCTTGGAGATTTGTTAGATAAAATTGTTGGTTTTATAGATTTTTCTAAATTTGATACAGATTTAGATGCTACAAGAATAGCAATAATTGGAAAACCTAATGCTGGCAAATCATCTCTTGTAAATCATCTTTTGAATGAAGAAAGAATGATTGTTACCGATATTGCAGGAACTACAAGAGATGCCATAGATACTTATTGGCAATATAAAGGCAATAATTATGTTTTGATTGACACGGCAGGACTTAGGAGAAAAAATAAAGTAAGCGATAATATAGAATATTATGCAAACCAAAGAACTTTTGATGCTGTTGATAGCTCAGAAATTTGTTTATTTTTAATAGATGCAACAGTCGGAGTAACTGAGCAAGATACAAAAATTGCAGGATATGCTCACAACCAGAAAAAAGCAATTATAATTGCTGTTAATAAATGGGATAAGGTTCAAAAAGAAACAAATACAATGAAAAATATGGAAAAAGAAATTAGAAATAAACTTTCTTTTGCCTTATATGCCCCAATTATTTTCATTTCAGTTCTAAAAGGACAAAGGATTACTGATCTTTTGAATTTAATTGAAATTGTAAATAGCAATTATCATACAAGAATAAAAACTGGAGTATTAAATACCATCTTGCAAGATGCAATAATGATGACAGCACCTCCTCAAGATAAGGGAAAAAGATTAAAAATATTTTATATCTCACAAGTTCAAACTGCTCCACCAAAGTTTTTATTGCATGTAAATGACAAAGAGTTGATGCATTTTTCATATCAAAGATATTTGGAAAATCAAATAAGACAAAATTACAGTCTTCAAGGAGTACCTTTTACTTTTGAAATTAGAGAAAGGAAAGAAAAATGAAATTTGTTTTAGTTGCACTTTTTTCATATTTAATTGGCTCTATCCCTTTTTCTTATATAATTGCTAAAGTTTTTTTCAAAAAAGATATAAGAAGTATGGGAAGTGGAAATCCTGGAACTACAAATGTATTTAGAAATTTTGGAGCACTTGCAGGTTGCTTTTGCTTGTTTTTAGATATGGCTAAAGGATTAGTGGCAGTTTATTTTTCCATGTTTTTCCTTGGCGAAAAATATGCTTTAACTGCTCTTATTTTTGTAGTTTTAGGGCATATATTTTCAATTTTTTTAAAATTTAAGGGCGGAAAAGGGGTAGCAACATCTGCTGGAGCATTGTTTGCTTATGATTTGAGAGTTTTCTTGTGTCTATTAATTTTATTTTTAATAGTTTTTTTACTTACAAGAACAGTTTCCAAAGCATCATTAACTGCAAGTTTACTTGCTCCATTTATTTCTTATTATTTTCAAGGTCTAAGTGCCTTTACATTAATTATATTATTTGTAGCAATTACAATAATAATTGAACATAGGTCAAATATAATTAGAATTAAAAATCACGAAGAAAAGAAAATGTTTTAAAGGAGTATTATGAAAATTTCAATTATTGGAGCAGGAAGTTGGGCAAGTGCTATTGCTGATTTTCTTTCAAAAGACAATGAAGTTTTAATGTATGCTAGAAATATTGAAGATGTAGATAATATAAATAATTTGCATATCAATAAAAAATATTTTGCTGATATAAAATTAAGTGAAAATATAAAGGCTACTAATAAAATAGAAGACTTATTAGAAAATAAAATAATTATAAATGCTATACCAACTCAAAAGACAAGAGAAGTATTAAGCAATATAAAAGATGGACTTGATGAGAAAATTTTGGTTAATTTATCCAAAGGAATAGAAATTAAAACATTAAAAAGAATATCACAAGTAATTTACGAATTAAATCCAAATTGCACTTATGCAGTTTTGTCAGGGCCAAGTCATGCTGAAGAAGTTATTAGAAAAATGCCTACAGCTTTGGTTTGTGCTTGTGAAGATGAAAAAATCGCAAAAGAAATTCAAGATATATTTTCAAAATATTATTTAAGAGTATATACTTCAACTGATGTTATAGGCTGTGAAATTGGTGGAGCTATAAAAAATGTACTAGCTTTTGGTATAGGAATGGTTACAGGTTTAGGATTTGGAGATAATACCAAGGCTGCGATTATGACTAGAGGAATCTATGAAATGAATAAATTTGCCATAAGCCAAGGAGCAGATAGAAAAACAATAAATGGACTTTGTGGAATAGGAGATTTGATTGTTACTGCTACAAGTATGCATTCAAGAAATAATAGGTGTGGGATATTATTTGGAAAAGGCTATTCATTAGATGATGCTTGTAAGGAAGTTAAAACAGTTGTTGAGGGAATACCAACTACAAAGGCTCTTTACAATCTATCAAAAAAAGAAAATATAGAGCTACCTATTACAAATGAAATTTATAAGGTGATTTTTGAAAATAAAAATCCAAAGGATTCTGTAGAAGTTTTGATGAATAGAGATAAAAAAAGCGAATATTAGATTGGATGTGTTATGAGTATAAAAGATAATATTGATGATTTAAAAAAAGACTTAGAAAATTATGATGCTAATCTTTTGGCTGTAACAAAAACTCATGGAATAGATAAAATTATGGAAGTTTACAATTACGGTTTAAGGGATTTTGGAGAAAATAAAGTTCAAGAATTAATAGAAAAAAAAGAAAAAATGCCAGAAGATATTAATTGGCATTTGATAGGTCATTTACAAACTAATAAGGTTAATAAAATTGTAGGAGAGGTTTCTTTAATTCATTCTGTTGATTCTTTAAAAATTTTAAAAAAGATTAATAGCCGTGCAAAATCTTTATCAATTGTTCAAGATTGTTTGATACAAGTAAATATTTCAAAAGAAGAAACAAAGTCAGGATTTTTTGTTGACGAGATTGATAAAGTTATTGAAGAGGCTTCAAAATTAGATAATATTAACATAAAAGGTTTAATGACTATGGCTCCTAATACAGAAGATGAAAATCTTATTAGAAATTGCTTTAGGGAACTTAAAAAAATATTCGAAAAATTATCCAATTTAAGTTATAATAATATTGAAATGAAATATCTTTCTATGGGAATGACTCATGATTATAAAATAGCTCTTGAAGAAGGAGCTAATATAATTAGAGTTGGATCAAAAATATTTGGTAAAAGGATGTATAAAAATGTTAGATAAATTTAAAGAATTTATAGGAATTGACGATGATTACGATGAATATGATGAGGAAGTTGATGAAGAGGAAGAAGTAGAAAAAACTAGCGAAAAAACTGAAAAAACTTATAGCCCTAGCTCAACTTATGATTTTAGTAGTACAATGAGCTCAGATAACGCTAAGACAAGCTCCTATTCATCATTTTCAAATGATTATTCTTCTAATAACAAAGCTAGAAAAATTAGGGGAGGAGACAATATAGTTAGTATGAATAGTAATAATAGAAGCTTCGGAAAAAGCACATCAAATTCTTTTAGAATTTCTATTCAAGAACCATTAAGCTACGATGAAGATGGTCCAAAAATTGTTGATGATATTTTAGATAAAAAAGTTGTAGTATTAAATCTTGAAATGCTTGAAGTTGACAAAAAAAGACAAATTTTAGATTTTGTATCTGGTGCTGTTTATGCTCTTGAAGGAACAGTAGAAAAAGTTTCTAAAGGAATTTTTGTAATTTGTCCAAAGGGCGTAGATATTGATAATTATGTAGAAGATCAAATTTCTAGCGGAAATTACAATCAATTATAATTTGTAATTTAATAAATCTTTTATGAAATTAGAATATAATATTGATTTTGTTGAAGATAAGTCTGTCAAAGCAAATATAAAAAAAGCTATCTCTTTATTAGAAAAATCATTTTATACTAGAAAGGAAGTTTCAAGTTTTTTCTTAAATCCATTTGAGATTTCTGTATTAAATGATATAGCAAAAATTAATAATATAGAGATAGTTTTTTTGTCATGCAATGAATCTAGCGAAAGACAAATATTTGTTGCAAATCCTTATTCAAATGAAATTAATAATAAAGACTACATAAGTGTATTAGAATTCAAAAAAAATAATATAAAACATCCAGATGTCCTTGGAGCACTTTTAAATTTAGGTCTTGCAAGAAATGATATTGGGGATATTTATGTTGGAGATGAAATTTGCGAATTTGTAGTTTTAAATAAGGATAAGGATTTTGTTAAATTTAACCTAAGTAAAATAAAAAATGAAAGAGTAAATATTGATTTTAAAAAAGATAATATTTTAAATTTGCCAAAAATTGATTATATAGACAATAGAGGATTTGTTTCTTCGCTTAGACTTGATAATATTGTTAGTGAATTTATAAATCTTTCAAGGTCAAAGGCAAAAATTTTAATTCAAAGAAGGTTAGTTAAGGTTAATTATCAAATTATTGATAATCCTTCAAAAATTATTGATGAAGATTCTTTAATATCAATTAGAAAAGAAGGCAGATTTATTTTTGATAAGGTAATAGGAAAGAGTAAAAAAGATAATTATCACATAGAATATAGGAAGTATAAATGATTTACACAATTTTAATAATTATTGGAATAATACTAGATAGGTTTACAAAAGCCTATGCAATATCACATTTTATTGAAAATCCAGTTTTTACAAATTTTATTAATTTTCTTTATGTAGAAAACAGGGGGGCGGCTTTTGGAATATTGCAAAATAAGAGAATATTTTTTCTTATATTGACTTTAGTTGTTGTTATTTATTTATTGTATTATTTCATTAGAAACATAAAAAGCAATCCAAAATTATTAAACATTTCATTATCTTTAATTGTTTCTGGAGCTTTAGGGAATTTCTATGACAGATTATTTCATGGATTTGTTGTAGATTTTATAGAATTTTCTTTTTTTGATTTTCCAGTTTTTAATGTAGCAGATATTTTGGTTACAACTGGATCAGTTTTGTTGATTATTTTTATAATTTTCGGAAAAATGGATGGAGAAGAAAATGTCAGTTCAAATAGGAAATGATTGGGATGAAATTTTAAAAGATGAATGGAAAAAAGATTATTATATTAGATTAAGAAAAAATCTTATTAATGAATATAAAAATTATACAATTTATCCAAATATGTATGATATTTTTAATGCATTAAAAAAAGTTTCTTATGAAGATACAAAAGTTGTAATATTAGGACAAGATCCTTACCATGGTGTGGGGCAAGCTCATGGATTTTCTTTTTCTGTTCAAGAAGGTATAAAAACACCTCCATCATTGTTAAATATTTACAAAGAATTACATGATGATTTAGGCTTATATATACCTAATAATGGAAATTTAATTAAATGGGCTAATCAAGGAGTTTTGTTATTAAATTCCACATTAACAGTTAGAGCTCATCAAGCAAATTCTCACAAAGACATAGGGTGGACAATATTAACTGATAATATTATAAAATTATTAAATCAAAGAGAAAAACCTCTTGTATTTATTCTTTGGGGCAAGTTTGCTCAATCTAAAGAAGAGCTAATAACAAATAATAGACATTTAATTTTAAAAAGTGCTCACCCATCTCCATTCGCAGCTCATAGAGGATTTTTTGGTTCAAAACCATTTTCAAAAACCAATGATTTTTTAATAAAAAATAATATGAGTCCAATTGATTGGCAAATAGAAGAGACTGTTGCAAAATGATTTATTCATTCTGTAACAGTCTCTTTTTCGATTAAAAATTTCATAATATTTAAGATATTTTCACAAGAAAAAATCTTATCTTCCATTATGGATATTAAATTTTTATTTATTTTATACTTTCCTTTATTTTCGATATTAAAATTATTAACTGTTACAAAACCCGATGAATTTTTTGATAATTTCCCATACAAAACTATAATTTTTAATTCAATAGAATAGTCGTTAATATTTAATGAATAGTTTTCTCCACGAAAATATGATTTTTTTAAAATTTTATCGGAAATAAAATTTATATAGGCAATATCCTTATCAATATAAGCACTATCTAAGTGAATTTTGTAATTATTTATTTCAAATGAAAGTTCATCATTAATAATTTCTTCAATGTTAGCAATAGCTTCTGTTGCTATTAAGTCATTTTTATTATGAATTAATATAGGCCGTGGATTGTTCCTATTTTTAATATCATCACTTAATTTACTAATAACCTTGTATCGAGATGGGTCATTTCTTTCTATTCCAACAATTTTTTCAATATTAGTAAGTTTCATAGAATCAAATTCAATTAATTTTCTTTTATTCTTTATAATTTTATAAAGGTCCAAATTAATTTGCCATATTGGTTCTTCTTTATTTTCTATTAATCTAATATTTAAAAAAGGTAGGTCAAAAATATCTCCATTATAGGTTATTAATTTTTTGTTTTGAATTTTTTCTTTATAAATTTTTAATAATTTTACTTCTTCTTTATCATTTTTTGAAAAATATTGGTCTATATAAAATTTATTTTTTTTATAATCAAAATATATTAGTCCTAAAACTACAAGCTTATCTTTTTTTGGATCAAGTCCTGTAGTTTCAATATCTAAAATACATTCATCTTTTTTTAAATTTTTCCCATAAAAAGGGTATCTAACACATAACATACTTATACTATACCTTATATTTGATTTATTTTCTTTCTAATAATATAATAAATAAGTTAAAGGATGTGATAAAATGATATATTTAGATAATGCTGCTACAACAAAAATGTATGATGAAGTTATTGATATAGAAAAAGATTTTGAAAAAAATTTTTTTGCCAATCCATCAGCCTTACATAGTTTTGGTATGGATGTGGAAAATAAAGTAAAAGAGGCTAGAGAAATTATTTCCTCTTACATAAATGCAAATGAAAGTGAAATTTATTTTACAAAAGGAGCAACAGAATCCAATAATATAGTAATAAATTCATTAGCAGGCGAAAATAATAAGGCGATAACAACAAAATTAGAACATTCGTCCGTTATTGATGCTTTTGATAATTCAATTTATAAGGAAGTAAAACTTATTTCAAATGATGAATTTGGATTTGTTGATATTGATAAATTAGAAAAAGCTATTGATGAAAAAACAAAATTAGTATCAATAATTTACGTTCAAAATGAAATAGGAAGTATTCAAGATATAAGAAAAATTTCTGATCTTATTAAGAAAAAAAATAAGGATATTTTATTTCATATAGATGCAACTCAAGCATTAGGTAAAATTTCATGTGATGTTAAAAAATTAGGAGTTGATGCTATGAGCTTTTCATCACATAAAGTTCATGGACCAAAAGGAATTGGTGGTTTATATATTAAAAATTCCTTTAAAAATAAAATTAAACCATTAATGTATGGGGGAAGGCAAGAAATATTTTCTTCAGGAACAACCAATGCTCCTGCAATTTATAGTTTTGCTAAAGCATTAGAATTATCAAAAGAAAAAGAAGATTTTTCTTATGTTAAAAATTTAAATATTTATTTAAGAAATAAAATTTTGGATAAATTTTTTGATATTCACGTAAATTCTCCTTTAGAAAATTCAAGCCCTTATATTTTAAATATATCTTTTGGTAAAATAAAATCAGAAGTTTTACTTCACATGCTAGAATCAGATGAAATTTATGTATCAAGCGGTTCAGCTTGCTCAAAAGGAAATAATAGTAGGATACTTTCAGCGCTTAATTTAAATGAAAATTATATGGATGGAGCTATTAGATTTTCATTTTCAAATGATATTTCCATTGAAGATTTGGATCTTGTTGCTGAGAAATTATATACTTATGTAGAAGAAATAAGAAAGGTGTTTTAATGGAAGATTTACTATCAGTAAGCTTTGGAGAATTATTTTTAAAAGGAAAAAATAGAAATAAATTTTTTAAAGCTGCAATCGATAATATAAAAAGAAATATAAAAGACATTGGCTATGAAGATATGTATCTTGAAAGCTCAAAATTATATATAAAAGCCGATAAAAATGATTTTGATGATCTTATTAGAGAAATAAAAAAAGTTTTTGGAATAATTTATATTTCCGAGATAAAAAGATGCGATAAAAAAATCGAATCAATTGAAGATGCTTTAAAAGAAATCTTGGATAATATGGATATAAAAAATAAAAGTTTTAAAGTTATAACAAATAGAGTTGATAAAACATTTGAAATAAAATCTCCAGAATTTTCACAAATGATGGGTGGATTTATTCTAAAAAATTATGCCAAAAAAAATAATTTAAAAGTTGACGTTCATAATCCAGATTTTAAAGTTTTTATAGATATAAAAAAATACGCCTATGTTTATGCAAATAGGCACGAAGGAATGGGAGGACTTCCACTAGGCTCAAGTGGAAATGGACTTTTGTTATTATCAGGAGGTATTGATTCACCAGTTGCAGGTTTTATGATGGCAAAAAGAGGAATGAGAATTAATTGTCTGCATTTTCATTCTTATCCATTTACATCAAAAAGAGCCTTGCAAAAAGCTATTGATTTAGGAAAAATATTGTCCCAATATACTGGAAATATGAGAATATATTCTGTAAATATGGCAGAAATTTACAAATCAATAAATAAAAATTGTCATAGAAATCAAACAACAATTTTATCAAGAAGATTTATGATGAGAATAGCTGAAAAAATTTCAGAAAAAAATAGTTATGATGCTTTAATTACAGGAGAAAGTTTAGGTCAGGTTGCAAGCCAAACAGTAGAGTCTATGACTGTAATAGAAGATGCAACAAAACTTCCAATTTTTAAACCATTAATTGCACTTGATAAAACAGAAATAATTGATAGGGCACTATTCATTGGTTCTTATGAAAAAAGTATTGAACCTTATGATGATTGTTGCTCAATTTTTGCCCCATCAAATCCAATTACAAAACCAAAACTAAAATATATAAAAGAAAGTGAAAGTAATTTAGATATTGAAAATCTAGAAAATAAGGCAATTGAAAATATGGAAATATTTGATATATAAGTTGACAAAACTTGTATTTATTGGTAATATATTATGGTAAACCGCTCAGTATGGGTACTGATCACCTTGACTGGCGAGAATCTAAATAGGAGGTGTACTATGTACGCTATAATTAAGACAGGTGGAAAACAATATAAAGTATCAGAAGGCGATCTAGTTAGAGTTGAAAAACTTAATGCAGAAATAGGAGATAGTGTAAGCTTTGAAGATGTACTATTAGTAAAAAGCGATAGTGATTTAAAAGTTGGAACTCCAATAGTTGAAAATGCAAAAGTTGAAGCTACTGTAAAAGATCAAGCTAAAGACAAAAAAATAGTTGTGTTTAAATATAGACCTAAAAAAGCATCAAAAACTAAAAAAGGTCATAGACAACCATATACTTTAGTTGAAATTAACAATATTTCTTGTTAATGATTGATGTTACTTTATTAATAAAAAATGAAAAAAGATTAGGATTTGCAATAAAAGGTCATGCAAATTTTGATCAACACGGATATGATATAGTTTGTGCTGCAGTGTCGATTTTATCATACACAGCGGTAAATACCCTAGATTATTATGAAATAGATTTTGATTTTTTTGATGATGAAAAGGAAATGAAAGTTTCGCTAAAAAATTCAAATGAAAAATCTGAAATAATTTTAAATAATTTTGAAATTGGTATTAAAACTTTACTCACAAATTATAATGAATATGTTAATTTAAATTATAGGGAGGTTTAGGATGTTTTTAAACATAAACTTACAAAGATTTTCTAGTAAAAAAGGAGTTTCTTCTTCTAAAAACGGTAGAGATTCTAATGCAAAAAGACTTGGCGTTAAAAGAGCTGATGGACAAACAGTAAATGCTGGAACAATTATCGTTAGACAAAGAGGAACAAAAATTCACCCTGGCGAAAATGTAAAAAAAGGTGGAGATGACACACTTTTTGCTGTATGCCAAGGAGTAGTTAAATTTGAAAGAAAAGGAAAAAATAGAAAACAAGTTTCTGTATATCCAAAGCAAGACATTGCTTAATAGAGAACTAGCTTGCCCACGGGCAAGCTTTTTTTGTAAAAAGGAAATTTACACCAATGATTGATTATGCAAAAATCGAACTTCAAGCGGGAAAAGGTGGAGATGGAGCTGTTGCTTTCAGAAGAGAAAAATATGAACCTACAGGAGGGCCTGCAGGTGGAGATGGAGGAGATGGAGCGAGTATTTATATAAAAGCTACAAATTCCCTTTCAACCCTTGAAGAATATAGATATAAAACAAAATATAAAGCAACAAATGGCGAAGACGGTATGGGTAAAAAAAGATTTGGAAAAAAAGGAGAGGATCTTTATTTATATGTACCAGTTGGAACAATTGTTAGAGAAACTACAAGCGGAAAAATTATAAAAGATTTGAAAAAAAATGGAGAAGAATTTCTAATAGCAAAAGGTGGCAAAGGTGGAAAAGGAAATGTTCATTACAAATCTTCCACAAGGCAAGCTCCACGTTTTGCTCAAAAAGGAAAAGAAGGTCAAAAAATAACTATAAGCCTTGAGCTTAAAATTTTGGCTGATGTCGGTTTGGTTGGACTTCCAAATGTAGGAAAATCAACCTTGATTTCTGTTATTTCTAAAGCAAAACCAAAAATTGCAAATTACCATTTTACAACTCTTGATCCAAATCTAGGAGTCGTTAAAATTGATAGAGAAAGATCTTTTATAGTTGCTGACATCCCAGGACTAATAGAAGGTGCCAATGAAGGCTTAGGTCTTGGCTATGATTTTTTAAAACACGTTCAAAGATGTAAAATTCTTGTTCATTTGGTAGATATTTCGGGTTTTGAAGGACGAGATCCTATTGAAGATTTTGAGCTTATAAATAAGGAATTAAAATTATTTGATGAAAATCTTTATAAAAAATATCAAATAGTTGCTCTTAATAAATCAGACTTAGATTTTAATGAAAATTATAAAAAGTTTGAAGAAAAATACTCAGATAAATATAAAATTTTTAGAATTTCGGCAGCTACAACAAATGGCATAAAAGATTTGATTGATGAAGTTTCAAGAGTTTTATATAATTTTGAAGATGAACAATACGATCTTGATGAAAAAGTCGATGAAGCTTATCTTGAAGAATTTTATGATAAGTCAATTGCAAGTGATGAATTAAACTTTGAAATAGAAGATGGGATTTATGTTTGCAACGGATATAGAATCGATAAGCTTTTAGAAAAAGTTAACTTAGATGATTATGATAGTCGTATGTATTTTGAAAAAAATCTAAGAGAAATGGGTGTTTTTGAAAAATTTGTAGAAATGGGAATCCAAGAAGGAGATTCTGTTGCTATAGGAGATATAGTTTTTGATTATTATGAATAGGAGATAAAATGATTTCAGGAAAAGAAAGATCATATCTAAAATCTTTAGCTCATGATTTAAAGCCAATTGTTAATATAGGAAAAAATTCATTAACTGATGAAGTAATTACTTCAATTGATGAGGCTTTGGAAAAAAGAGAGCTTATAAAAATAAAAATACTAAATAATAACTTAGACGATAATGATGAAATTGTTGATGAAGTTATTGAAAAATTAAATTGTGAATTTGTTTCTCATTTAGGTAATATTTTTACCATATATAGAGAAAGCAAGAAAAATAAAAAGATAGATTTATAATGAAAATTGGTCTATTTGGTGGTACATTTGACCCAATTCATATTGGGCACATGATATTGATGGAAAATGTGATTAATAATTTGGATTTGGATAAAATATATGTTCTTCCAAATTCAAATCCACCACACAAATTAGAAAATAAAAAAACAGCCTTAAATTTAAGGCTAAAAATGGTAAATGAAACAATAAAAGACAATCCAAAACTTGAAATAAATGATTATGATTATAGAGATAATGAAATTCACTATACCTTTAACACAATTAATTATTTTAAAAAATCTTATCCCAATGATGAATTTTTCTTTATAATGGGCGAAGATTCTTTTCTTGATATTGAAAAATGGAAAAATTACAAAGAAATATTGAATGAAAATTTGATTATTTTTAAAAGATATAGCAATAAAAATTTTTCACTTATATCTAAAATAAATCAAGTAAGAAAGTATAATAAAAATATATACCTAATTGATAATATAGCTTTAGATATTTCATCAACTTTGATAAGAAACTTAGTAAAAGAAAATAAAAGTATCAGATATTTGGTAAATGATGAAGTTATAAATATCATTAAAGAGGAGAAATTGTATGTTTGATTTTTCTAAATATAAAGATAAGCTTAAAAATGATATTGGAGAAAAAAGATTTAATCATGTAATCAGAGTTAAGGATATGGCTTTAAAAATCAATAAAAATATTGATATTGAAAAAATAAAAACAGCAGCTTTATTACACGATTGTGCAAAATATAATGAAAAATATTATTTAGATAAGTATAAGAAATATTGTGATTTTTCAAATGAAATTATTAGCAATAAAGCAATTTTACATTCATTTTTAGGACCTATTGTTGCTAAATATGAATATGGTGTAGATGATGAAGAAATTTTAAATGCAATTAAATACCATACTACTGGAAAAGAAAATATGACTGATTTTGAAAAAATAATATTTCTTGCAGATGCTTGTGAAGAAAATAGAAATTATGAAGGCGTGGATAAATTAAGAGAGTTAGCCTTTAAAAATTTAGATGATGCTGTTTTATTTAGCTTAGATGGAACTATAAAGTCACTGGTTGATAGGAAGATGGTAATATTTCCTTTGACTATAAAAGCAAGAAATTATTTATTAAGGGAGAAAAATGGGTAAATTAGATATTATAGTAAAAACTTTAGAAGATAAACAAGCTTATGATATTAAAGTTATTGATCTTGAAAATAAATCTTCAATAGCAGATTATTTTGTACTTGCTACTGGAAATTCAATTAATCAAAATAAAGCTTTAATAGAATATATTGAGGAAAATCTTAAAAAAGAAGGATTTGAAGTTTTATCTATTGAAGGATTGAGAGAAGGAAAATGGATTTTAATGGACTGTGGAGAAGTGATAGTTCATATATTTTCATCAAATCAAAGAGAATTTTATAATATAGAAGATTTATGGGAGTCATAAATTATCGTTTAATAGAGGTATTTTATGGAAACTGATAAAAAAGATAAGATTATCATTGCTTTGATAATTGGAATTGTTATTGTTATATCTCGAAATTTTGTTTCAAGTCAAAATAATGATGAGCTTGTATTTGAAAAACAAGGCTTATCAATTGAAATGAAATCAACTGATGATAAGAAAAATAATGATGATAATAAACTAAATTCTGAATCTAAAAATTCTATTAAAAAAGTACATATTAGTGGTGAAATTAATAAGCCTGGAGTTTATCAAATAAATGAAGATTATAGATTAGAGGATTTAGTAAATGATGCGGGAGGGCTTACTGAAAACGCTGATATTGATAAAATAAATTTGGCATTAAAGCTTGAAGATCAAATGAGAATAATAATTCCAAACATCAATGACAAAAATAATGATGTGGAAGTTTCTACAAATCAACTTATTAGTCCCGTAGAAAAAATTGACGATAAAAAAGTTAATATTAACAAAGCTGATAAGGCTCAGTTGATGACTTTGCCAAATATTGGAGAAAAAAGAGCGCAAGCTATTATCGAATATAGAGAAAAAAACAAATTTAATAAGATTGAAGATATTAAAAATGTATCTGGCATTGGGGATAAGTATTTTGAAGCGATGAAAGATATGATAGTGATAGATTGAGGAGTAAATATGAAATTATCAACTAGAGGTAGGTATGGACTTAGAGCTATACATTATTTAGCAGAAAATGAAGATAATGGATATATTTCAGTTTCTGATATTTCTAATGCCTTAAAGTTGCCAGAAAATTACTTAGAACAATTAATAAGAATACTAAAAAGAAATAATTTAGTAATATCAGCAAGAGGTGCTAAGGGAGGTTACAAACTTTCTAGAAATTCAAGTGAAATTACAGTTGGAGATGTTTTGAGAGTATTGGAAGGCGAAATGACCTCAAGTGAATGCGTAGCTGATAGAAATAACTGTAATAATTCGGAATGTGAAGCTTATTATGTTTTTGCAAAAATTGATGATGCTATCAACAAGGCAGTTAATTCAATAACTATAAAAGATATGGTTAATGAAAAACTATAAATAGGAGAAAATTATGAGAAAACTAGGAATGAACGAACTTAGAAAAGAATATTTGAATTTTTTTGGCTCTAAAAAAAATCATACAGTATTAAAATCATTTTCTTTGATACCAGAAGATGATGAATCATTACTTTTGATTAATGCTGGTATGGCACCATTAAAAAAATATTTTACTGGCGAAAAGAAAATGAAAAATAACAGAGCTACATCTTCACAAAGATGTATAAGGACTGGAGATATTGAAAGAGTTGGAATAACTGAAAGGCATGGAACTTTTTTTGAAATGCTTGGCAATTTTTCTTTTGGAGATTATTTTAAGAGAGAAGCTATACATTGGGCATACGAATTTTTAACAGTTAATCTTGAAATTGATAAAAATCTTTTGTGGGTTTCAGTTTATGAAAATGATGATGAAGCATTTGATATTTGGCATGACGAAATAGGAATTGCCAAAGATAGAATTTTAAGATTTGGAAAAGAAGATAATTTTTGGGAACTAGAAGTAGGTCCATGTGGCCCAGATTCAGAAATTTTTGTTGACAGAGGTATAGAAAAAGCTGTTGATGAAAATGATAATAAACCAGGAAATGATGATTCAGATAGGTTTATGGAAGTTTGGAACTTAGTTTTCACTCAATTTAATAAAAACGCAAATAAGGAATATATACCATTAGCTCATCCAAATATTGATACAGGAATGGGACTTGAAAGAATGGCAATGGTTCTTCAAAATAAAGACAATATTTTTGAGGTTGATGTAAACCAAAATATTATCAAAGAAATTGAAGAATTATCAAATAAAAAATACAAGGAAAATAAAAAAGATGATATTTCTATAAGAGTTATTGCAGATCACGCTAAAGCTATGACTTTTATGGTATCAGACGGCATTCAACCTTCAAATGAAAAAAGAGGATATGTTTTAAGAAGACTAATAAGAAGAGCATTTAGACATGGAAAACTATTAGGAATTGAAGGAGAATTTTTATCATCTATTGTTGATTGCGTTATTGATTCTTATAAAGTTGAGTATGATGAACTTACAAAAAATAGAGAAAAAATCATTAATATTATAGAAAAAGAAGAAGAAAATTTCCAAAAAACAATTGACAGTGGTCTGGATATTTTAAATTCTTATATTAAAGAATTAAAAGAAAATAATAAAGATATACTTAGAGGTAAAGATGCATTTAAATTGTACGATACTTACGGTTTTCCATTAGATTTGACAAAAGAAATTCTTGACGAAAATGATTTAAAAGTTGATACAAAAGAATTTGATGAATATATGGAAAATCAAAGAAATCTTGCAAGAAATGCAAGAAAATCTGATGCAGGTTGGTCTCTTGAATCGATAAATGTAGATGAATTTAAACAAACAGAATTTGTAGGTTATGAAAATTTTGAAATCAAAGCAAACATTATTGGCTTATTTGATAATAAAGAAAAAGTAAACTTTATAAAAAAAGGTCATAAGGGTATAATTGTAAGTGATAAGACTTCTTTTTATGCAGAAGGTGGCGGACAAGTAGCTGATACAGGATTTATTATCACAGATGATGCAAAAGCAAGAGTTTATAATGTACAAAAGAAAAAAGATGTTATACTTCATTATGTTGAAGTTGAAGAAGGTAAATTAGAATTTTGTAATGCATTATTTAAAGTTAATAAACAAAGAAGATTAGATATAACAAGAAACCATACTGCAACACATTTACTAGATCAAGCTTTGAGAAATTTATTAAGTGATGAAGTTAAGCAAGCTGGATCATTAGTAGATGAATATAAATTAAGATTTGATTTTACTTATCCAAATGCTTTAACTAAGGATGAAATCAAGAAAATAGAAGATGAAGTAAATGAAAAAATCAGAGAACAATTGCCTGTAAAAAAAGAAATTATGTCTTATAAAGAATCAGAAAAACTTGGAGCTATAGGTTTATTTGAAGATAAATATAAAGATATGGTTAGAGTTGTTTCAGTTTCTGATTATTCAAAAGAATTATGTGGTGGATGTCATGTAAATAATTCATCTGAGATTTTAATGTTTAAAATAATTCAAGAATCATCTGCAGCTTCAGGCATAAGAAGAATTGAAGCTATAACAGGAAAAAAAGTTTATGAATATTTAAATAATAATATAGAATTAATTAACTCAATTTCTGATGAATTAAAAACAAACCCTAAAAATATATTGTCAAGAGCTAAATCTTTAAATGAAGAAATAAAACAGCTCAAAGATGACATTCAAAAGCTAAAGGAATTCAATGAAAAAGATATTTATAAAGATATGGAAAGTGAAGTTAAGGATATTAATGGTATAAATCTTTTAGTTCACAAATTTGATAATGAAGATCTTGATACATTGAGAAATTTTGAAAACAGAATAAAAGACAAATACAAAGATTTAATAATTGTATTTGCTACTGTAAAAGATAATAAAATAATCTTTACAGCATCTGTTTCTGATTCATTAACAGATAAATACAATGCAGGAAAAATTGTCAAAGAAGTTAGTAAAATAACAGGTGGAAATGGTGGAGGAAAGAAAAATTTCGCTCAAGCTGGAGGTAAAGATATTTCTAAACTAGATGAAGCTTTAGAAAAAGTTTATGATTTAATATAAGGAGAAATTATGTCAGACAAAAACTTCAATGAAACTATGCGTTTCGATCCACAAGATGAGAAAAAAGTTGATATAAGAGAAATTATTACAGAAGTTTATAATGCTTTAGAAGAAAAAGGATATAAACCAACAAACCAAATTATTGGATATTTAATTAGTGGAGATCCTACTTATATTACAGGACACAAAAATGCTAGAAAATTGATAAGACAAGTTGATAGAGATACTATTCTAGAAGAAATATTAAAATATTATATTAATGAGTAGAATTATGGGATTAGACTTGGGTGATAAAACAATCGGAGTCGCATTAAGCGATCCGTTTTTTATCACTGCCCAAGCCTATATTACAATTAAAAGAAAAAAAGCAAGTTTAGATATTGAAAAATTAATTGAAATAATTAATGAAAAAGAAGTAAATTTAATAATTATTGGACTTCCAAAAAATATGAATAACACCTTAGGACCTCAAGCCATGAAGGTGATTTCTTTTGTCGATTTATTAAAAAAATCCACTGATATTGAAATTAAATATCAGGATGAAAGAATGACTACTATACAATCAGATCAGGTCTTGATGGATATGAATGTTAATCTAAAAGATAGAAAAAAATACGTAGATAAAATTGCTGCCTCTTTTATTTTACAGACCTATTTGGATGGGAGAAATAATGGATAAGATAATTTTAACAGATGAAAATAATAACGAAGTCGAATTTAATTTGATAGATACATTCGGAGTAGACGATAAAGATTATGCTGCTTTAGAGCCGATAGATGAAGATTTTATTTTAATTTTTGAAATGATAAAAAGTAAAGATTCTGTTAGATTTAAGGCAATCGATAATAATAAAGAATTAGACGAAATTGTAAAAATATATGAAGAAATGAAAGAAGATGAAAATGAACATTGAACAGTTAAAAAAAGTATTTGAAAAAAATGGTCATAAATTTACAAAACAAAGACAAATAATTTTCAATGCTCTTAAAAATTCTAATTCAAAACATTTGACACCAGAAGAGTTGTTTTCTATAGTACATGAAGATAATAAACAAGTTGGTATAGCAACTGTTTATAGAACTCTTAATATTTTTGAAGATTTGGGAATTGTTAATAAGCAAGAATTTACAGATTCTGTGAATACTTATGAGCTTATTAGTCAAAAAGATGCACACCATGACCATTTAATTTGTACTAATTGTGGAAAAATTGTTGAAGAAAAAATTTTAGATAATGAAAAATTAGCAAAAAGTTTAAAAGATAAATATAACTTTGAATTGGATTATTATTCTTTAAGAATATATGGTATTTGCTCCGAATGTGAAGATAATTTAAGGAGTAAAAATGAGAATGCAAAATAAACTAAAAGTCATCCCATTAGGAGGACTTGGAGAAATAGGTAAAAACTGTACAATTGTCGAATATAAAAATGAAATGATTATGATAGATTGTGGCTTAACATTTCCAGATGAGGATATGTTAGGTGTAGATATAGTAATACCAGATTTTACCTATGTTGAAGAAAATAAAGATAAGTTAAAAGGTATATTCATAACTCATGGTCATGAAGACCACATTGGAGCAATTGCATACCTTTTAAAAACAGTAGACACTAATGTTTACTGTTCAAAACTTACAAAAGGATTATTAGAAAATAAATTTAAAGAACATGGACTTAACCCTAATAGATTAAAGATGGTTAATGTCAATAATACAGTTAAAGTTGGAAATTTAAGTGCAGAATTTATCAGAGTAAGTCACTCAATTCCAGATTCTTGCGCAATCGCTGTAAAATCTCCAATAGGAACTATATTATTTACTGGCGATTTTAAAATGGATTTTACGCCTATAGATGGCGAACCTACTGATATACAAAAACTTGCTTCTTTAGGAAGAAAGGGATTATTATGTCTTTTTTCTGATTCTACAAATGTAGAAATAGAAGGAAGTTCAATGAGTGAGAAAGAAGTAGGGGAAACTTTTATTAATCTATTTGGTCAAGCACCAGGCAGAATAATTGTTGCAACTTTTGCTTCAAACCTTCATAGGGTACAACAAGTAATATTTGCTGCTGAAAAATATAATAAAAAAGTTGTTTTATCTGGAAGATCTATGATAAATAACGTAAAAATTGCAAGTTCATTAGGATATTTGAAAATTAGAAGTAACACTCTAATAGATATGAAAAATATTAAAGATTATTCTGATGATCAAATTGTTGTCTTGTCAACCGGAACTCAAGGAGAACCACTATCTGCATTGACAAGAATGGCAAATAATGAACATAAACAAGTTCATTTAAATTCATCAGATACTGTAATTTTGTCATCATCAGCAATTCCTGGTAATGAAATGCCAATTAATAATACAATTAATAACTTGACAAAAATTGGTTGTGATATTATATATGATTCTTTGGCAAAAGTCCATGCATCAGGTCATGCTTGCCAAGAAGAAATTAAATTAATGCACCAATTAACAACACCAAAATATTTTATTCCAGCTCACGGGGAACCACGCCAATTGAAAAAACACATGGAAATAGCTATGGATATGGGATTGAATAAAGAAAATATTTTAGTCGGTCAAAATGGAGATGTATTTGAATTTACAAAAAAATCTGCTAGAATTAATGGTAAAGTTCAAGCAGGAAATGTTCTAGTAGATGGTTCTGGTATTGGCGATGTTGGAAATATTGTTCTTAAAGATAGAAAACATCTTTCTGAAGATGGACTTTTAGTTGTAAGTTTAACAATTGAAAAACATACACAAAGAGTTTTATCAAATCCTGAAATTGTTTCAAGAGGATTTATTTATGTAAAAGAAAATCAAGATCTTATTGAAAATTCAAAAGATATTGTAATGAGAACAATGAAAAAATGTGAAAAAAAAGATATTCATGCTATTAGTCAAATAAAATATCAAATAAGAGAAGCATTGAAATCATATATTTATAATCAAACTGGAAGAGATCCTATGATTTTACCAGTTTTAACAGAAGTTGATAGCAATGAATATTAATTATAATCATATAGTTGATTATTTAAATAATATTTATATTGATGAAGATTTTATTGAATTAAGAAATTACGGAATGGAAAATAATATTCCTATAATGAAATTAGAAACAAAAGAATTTCTTAAAAGTCTAGTTTTAATTTCAAAACCTAAAAATATTCTAGAAATTGGAACAGCTATTGGCTATTCTTCATTACTTTTTTCTAAATATTCTAATGCAAATATTACTACAATTGAAAAGAGTAAAGAAATATCAGAAATAGCAAAAGCTAATTTTTCTAAATATAATAAAAAAATAAATTTAATAAATATGGATGCAAAAAAAGCCTTGAATAATTTTAATCAAGGCTTTGATTTTGTTTTTATAGATGCAAATAAATCACAATACGAATATTATTTTAATGAATCATTAAAATTATTAAATGAAAACGGACTTATTGTTTGTGATAATATTCTCTTTAGGGGAGAAATTACAAACGATGATTTAATTAATAGACGACACATAACTATGGTTAAAAATTTAAGAAAATTTTTATCTCATATTACAAATTTAGATGCATATGTAACAAGTATAATACCAATAGGTGATGGTATTAGTTTAACGACAAGGAGAGTTGATGAAAGATAAAGTTGAATTATTAGCACCAGCTGGAGATATGGAAAAATTAAAAGCAGCTATAAAATTTGGAGCAAATGCTGTTTATATGGCTGGAAATAATTTTGGTCTTAGAAAAAATTCAAAAAATTTTGATAAAGATGAACTTAAAGAAGCAGTTGATTACGCACATGAAAATGGAGTTAGATGTCATATTACAATGAACATAGTTCCTCATGATAATGATCTTGAGGGAATTGTAGAATACATCAAATATCTTGAAAAAATTGGGGTAGATGCTTTAATAATTTCAGATCCTGGTATTTTTAATATAGCAAAAGAAAATTCTAATATAGATTTACACATTTCAACTCAAGCATCTGTAACTAATTCTCACACAATTAATTTTTGGTATAAACTTGGTGCAAAAAGAGTTATACTTGCAAGAGAATTATCACTTGATGAAATAATAGAAATTAGAAAAAATGTTCCAAAAGATTTAGAAATTGAATGTTTTATTCACGGAGCTATGTGTATTTCATATTCTGGAAGATGTTTATTAAGTAATTACATGACAGGAAGAGATGCAAATAGAGGAGATTGTGCCCATGCTTGCAGGTGGAAATATGCCTTACAAGAAGAAAAAAGACCAGGCGAATATTATCCTATAGGCGAAGATGAAAATGGAACATTTATTATGAATTCCAAAGATTTATGCCTAATAGATGAAATTGATAAGCTAATAGAGGCAGGAGTTGATTCATTTAAAATTGAAGGAAGAATGAAAACCGTCTTTTATGTTGCAACAGTTATTAGAAGCTACAGACAAGCGATTGATGCATATTATAATGGAGTTTATAATGAAGAAATTGCTAAAAAATATATGGATGAAATAAAAAAAGCAAGCCATAGACATTTTACAAAAGGATTTTTCTATAATAAAGCAGATTCTTCTTCTCAAATTTATGAAAATTCTTCGTACATTAGAAATTATGATTTTATCGCTGTGGTTTTAGATTATGACAAAGAAAATAAAATTGCAAAATTAGAAGAAAGAAATAGATTTGTTTTGGGAGATGAAGTTGAAATTTTTGGAGATAGTCCAGACTTTATAAAATTTAAAATTGAAAATATGAAAGATTCCAAAGGAAATGATATAGAAGTAGCCAACAGGGCAAAGCAAATAGTTTATATAAAAATTGACCATGAGCTTAAAAAAGGAGATATGGTAAGACGCAAAATTGATGAATAACTTTAAATTTTAAATGATTTTTTAAATCATATAAAATTTATATAAGCACCTTCTGATTATGATTAACAAAACTAATCAGGAGGATTTTTTATTTCAAAGAGAAAATTATTAAATTTTAATTATTTATTAAAATTGGTATAATCAAGATAGTCATTTGAATTAACTAATTTGGAGGATAAATTGTTAAGTGATAAAGGTTTTGATTTGTGGGCTGATGATTATGATAAAAGCGTTGAAATATCTGATAATGGTGGTTCATATCCTTTTGCAGGATATAAAAATATACTTAATGAAATATATAATAGGATATTAAATGAATCTTATAGAAATATTTTAGACATTGGATTTGGTACAGGAACTCTAATATCCAAGTTATACGATCATGGATGTAAAATATATGGACAAGATTTTTCTAAAAGAATGATAGAAATAGCACAAAATAAAATGCCTAATGCGAAGCTTTTTTATGGAGATATTTCTAAGGGCTTGGTTAATCCCTTGTTAGAACATAAATATAATGCAATAATTGCTACATATTCACTTCATCATCTAACTGATGAGAAAAAAGTTATATTTTTGAAAAATTTACTAGAACAATTAGAAGATGGGGGTTGTGTATATATTGGAGATATAGCTTTTCTATCTCGTTCTTTACATGATAAATGTATGAAAGAATCTTATAATCAGTGGGATAATGATGAGATTTATTTTGTTGTGGATGAATTTAGGTCTTATTTTCCTAAATTGAAATTTGAAAAATTTTCTGAATGCTCAGGATTAATTACATTGAAAAAATAGGATATTTTCTAGATAAATTAAATGGTAATAATAAAATTTTAGATAAAATACAAAAAAAGGCTGTAATTATTTTACAGCCTTTAAATTTACTTATCTTTTGATGGATTTTCAGAAAAATCTGATCTTGTTCTTCTTGCTTCTGCTCCAACGTTTGAGTTGGTGTCAGCTTCATCAGTTATACTTCTTAAATTTTCTTGATCTGCAGTATGTTTTTTATCTAGAGATTCACTACCATCAGCTTTATTTTCATCTCTTAATTTTTTATCGAGTTCTTTGTCTCCTCTGTATTGGTTGTCATTGCTTATTCTGTTTTCGTCAGTCATTTTAATCTCCTTTTAAATTTTAAAATTAGAATCTTACTATTACTATACCCAATTGAATAAATTTAACCATTTTATTTTTTTGATATTTCTTTTATAATTTCTACAATTGTATCAGATGCTTTTTTCATATCTTCAATAGGTATCAATTCATAAATGCCATGGAAATTATAACCACCTGTAAATAAATTTGGACATGGAAGATTCATAAATGATAATTTTGAACCATCAGTTCCGCCTCTAATAGGTTGTGTTATTACTTTTATTCCTAAATTTTCCATAGCTTTTTTCGCATAATCAATTATCTCTTTATGATTTTTTAAAACATCACCCATATTATAGTAAGTGTCGCTCATTTCTATTTTTATAATATTGCCATATTTTGAATTTAAGAAATTTACACAATCATTTAGGAATTTTTTCATTTTTTCGAATTTTTCCTTATCAAAATCTCTGATTATATAAACTAAATTTGTATCTTCAATACTTCCATCAATTGAAATCATATGATAGAAGCCCTCATAGCCTTCTGTATGCTCTGGTCTTTGAACTTGACCTAATAAATCATCTAACTCTTTTGCAACGCTTATAGAGTTAATCATTGTGTTTTTAGCAGTACCTGGATGGACGGATTTTCCTTTTATTGAAATTTTTGCTTCTGCTGCATTAAATGATTCATATTCTAATTCTCCAAGTCGTCCTCCATCTAAGGTATAGGCAAAATCTGCATCAAAATAATCAACATCAAAGCTATCGCATCCTGTGCCGATTTCTTCATCTGGTGTAAAAGCAATTTTTATATCTCCATGCTCTATTTGTGGATTATTTATAAGAAATTCTATGGCATCCAGTATTGCAGCAATTCCTGCCTTGTCGTCAGCTCCTAATAACATTTCTCCATTTGTTGTAATTAAAGTTTTTCCTTTTAAATCTTTTAAAAATGGAAAATCTTTTTCTTTTATAAATATATTTTCTTTTAGTTTTATATCCCCACCTTCATATTTAATAATTTGTGGATTTTTTATTCCTCCTGGCATTTCTGGAGAAGTATCCATGTGAGCAATGAATCCTACTTTTGGTAAGTTTTTATCTGTATTTGCTTTTAGACATGAAAAAACAAATCCCTCATCATTTATATAGGCATCAAGACCTAAATCATTCAATTCTTCTTTTAAAATTTTACCTAATTCTAATTGACCTTTGCTTGTTGGTTTTATCAAATTTGCTTTTGATTCGTCACTTCTTGTATCTATTGCAATATATTTTAAAAATCTGTTTTTTATTTTTTCCATTTTATCCTCCTATAAATTAATTATACACCCTTAGAATATTTAATTATACTGGTATTTTTAATTCAAATTTCTTTTGATATATGATAAAATATAAAAGACGATTAGATAGGAGAAATTATGACTAAAAAAATTTTAAAAATAAAAACTAATAATATATTACCAGAATATAAAACTTTTTATTCAGCTGGTATGGACATATATTCTTCAAATGAAGAAGAAATTATAATAAAGCCAGGAGAAGTAGGCAAAGTTCCTACTGATTTAAAAATAGAAATTCCCGAAGGCTTTTTTGTTGCTATTTATCCTAGGTCATCTACAGGTGTTAAAAGACAATTAATGCTTGCTAATTCTACAGGAATTATAGATAGTGATTATAGGGGAGAGATAAAATTATTTTTTTATAATTTTGGGAAGAATGAACAAGTTATCAAAAAAAATGAAAGATTGGCTCAAATGGTAGTTCAACCTTATGAAAAAGTTGAAATTCAAAAAGTAGATGACTTATGTGAAAGTGAAAGAGGAGAAGGTGGATTCGGTTCAACCGGAAAATAATGAGAAATAATAAAAATAACAATATTTCAAAACTTTATAATAAAAATAAATACAATCTTGTTTTACTTGTAATAGTCTTATTGATTTCAATCTTTTTATTTTCAAAACTAGCAAGTTATATTTCTAATAAGTCATTATCAAATTATGATAATGAAATTGTTGTAATTAAAAATAATGATAGCGAAATAGATTCTTTGTCTTTGAAAGATATAAGAAAAATGGGAAAAAACGAAATGAAATTTACCACTCCTAAGGGAGAGGAATTTAAACTTGTGGGTGTATCGATTGAAAAAATCCTAAACAAAGAAGGTATTAATCCTAATTTGAATAATACAGTTGAGTTTTCGGATGGGTATGGACACACTACAAATATGAGTATGGAAACTGCTCTTGAAGTAAATAGAGTTTTATTAGTTTATAAAATCAATAATAAGGCTAATATGGACTATGATAAAAAATTGGGCATATTTTTTATAGTTGACAAGCAAGAAAAAGATTCAAGTAAATGGATAAAAAATATTCAATCAATAAATATTAAATAACTCATGATTTATCATGGGTTATTTCTTTTATATGAATTTTCCTATATGTTATAATAATCAAAGGATGTGATTATATGAATTCAGATTTTAAATATGATAAATTAACCCCTATGTTAAGGCACTATGTGGATGTCAAAAAAAACTTTGAGGATTCTCTATTACTTTATAGAGTTGGAGATTTCTACGAGGCTTTTTTTGATGATGCTATAATTATTAGCAAAAATCTCCAATTAGCTTTGACTGGAAAAGAATGTGGTCATGACAAAAGAGCACCTATGTGTGGAGTTCCTCATCATGTTATTGATACATATATAAATAAATTAGTTCAAAATGGATTTAAAATAGCCTTGTGTGATCAAGTAGAAGATCCAAAAATGGCAAAAGGCCTTGTAAAAAGAGCTATAACAAGAGTTATAAGTCCAGGTACAATAATAGATTTGGAATCTCTTGATAAAAAAGAAAATAATTTTTTACTTTCAATATATGAAAATAAATACGGAATTGGTGCTTGTTTTTCAGACATTTCTACTGGAAAATTAATTGCTTTTGAAATAAGAAATAATCAAAGCATTAGCGCAAATAAATTAATAGATGAGATAGAAAAAATTTCTCCATCAGAAATAATCATAAATTCAAATTTTTCTAATAAAAAAGTTCTAAAATATCTAAGCTTAAATAAAGAAATCCTTATAAATAAAATTGACGATAGCAAGGACTATGAAAGTTTAAGTGAAAATGTATATAAAAATTTGGGAGTAGAAAATTTCAAAAAAATAGAAAATATGAGAATTTCTTTAATAGCTATTTCAAATTTATTGGATTATATTTATAGTTATCACAAGGAAAAATTAGCTCATATAAATGATATTGAAATTTTAGATATTGCATCTTATATGCAATTAGATGCAAATACACGAAGAAATCTTGAACTACATTCAAATATTGACAAAAAAGGTAAGGAAAATTCTTTATTTAAATTAATTGACAAAGCTGATACTGTTATGGGTTCAAGGCTTTTAAATATGTGGCTTGAAAGACCACTAATCGAAAAAGAAAAAATTGAAAAACGTCTAGATTTAGTTGAATTTTTCTTTTTAAACCCTGATTTATCAAATAAAGTTTCATATTTTTTGGATGATATATTTGATTTAGAAAGAATTATTGGAAAAATTTCTTACCAAAGAGCTAATGCAAGAGATTTTATTTCTTTGAAAACATCAATAAGAAATATTCCTGAATTTAAAAAATTTTTGGCAGGACTTGATAATAAAGATATTATTTCTTTTTCAAAAAATCTTCCAGATGTTTCCAATATTTATGATATTTTAGATAAATCTATAGTTGAAGATCCGCCTGTTTTAATTACTGAAGGGGAAATTATCAAAGAAGGTTTCAATGATGATTTGGATAAGTTAAAAAAAGATTCTTTGTCAGCAGAAAATGATTTGATTGCTTATGAAAATGAACAAAAAGAAAAGACAGGCATAAATAAATTAAAAATAAATTACAATAAAAACAACGGGTATTCAATAGAGATAACTAAATCAAATTTAGACTTAGTTCCTGATACTTATATAAGAAAACAAACTTTAATTAATCGAGAAAGATATACTACAGAAAGACTTGAGGAGCTTTCAAATTTGATTTTGGGATCTAGCGATAGGATAAATAATCTTGAGTATGAAATTTTTTGTCAAATAAGAGAATTTATATTGGATAATACTAAAAAACTCCAATACTTATCAAAATTAATTTCAATTATTGATTCTATAAATGCATTGTCAAAACTTGCTAGGGAAAATAACTATTGTAAACCTAAAATTACTACAGATAATATTATAAAAATTAAAAACGGCAGACATCCTGTTATTGAAAAAAAACTTAAAGAAAATGAGTTTATTTCAAATGATACAGACATCGGAGAAAGTAATAATCTAATTCAAATAATTACAGGGCCTAATATGGCAGGAAAATCTACTTATATGCGACAAATGGCTATAATTATAATTCTTGCTCAAATGGGTTCTTTTGTTCCTTGCGAAAAGGCAAGTATTTGTATTTGTGATAAGGTATTTACAAGAATTGGAGCTAGCGATAATATTTCAAAAGGCGAGTCAACCTTTATGCTTGAAATGAATGAAGTAAGTAATATATTAAAAAATTCAACCGACAAGTCCTTCATTATTTTAGATGAAGTAGGGAGGGGGACAAGCTCTGATGATGGTTTATCAATAGCTATGAGCTTGGTTGATTATTTAAGCAAAAAGAAGAAGGCTAAAACAGTTTTTGCTACGCATTTTCATGAATTGACAGTTCTTGAAAATAAATTGGATAATGTCATCAATTTAAAAATAGATATATTAGAAGAAAATGATAGCTTAGTTTTTTTGAGAAAAATTTCTAGAGGAAAATCTGATAGGTCTTACGGAATTGAAGTTGCTAGAATGTCAGGATTACCATTAGATTTAATAGAAAATGCTAAAATATTTATGAATAAGCTTGATGAAAGTGATGATATATTCAAGGACAATAACAAAATAATAAAATCTTCTATTGATGATTTGAATAAAATTAAAATAGATGAATTGAAAAATAAAGTAAATTTGATAAATATAAATGAATTGACTCCATTAGAAGCAATAAATATTCTAAACAAGCTTATTGATAATATAAAGGAGATATGATGAAAATCATAGAACTTGATAAAAAAACAATAGAAAAAATAGCAGCAGGAGAAGTTATAGAATCTCCTGTTTCTATAGTAAAAGAATTAGTAGAAAACTCAATAGATGCAAATGCCAAAAATATAGTTGTAGAAATAAAAAATGGCGGAAAATCTTATATAAGAGTTACAGATGATGGCATAGGAATTGATGAGGATGATTTTAAAAGAGCCTTTAAAAGACATGCAACTTCAAAAATTAAAGACTTCTCAGACTTATATGATTTATTTACTCTTGGTTTTAGGGGTGAAGCCTTATCATCAATTGTTGCTTGTGCAAATATAAAAGCAATTTCAAAAACAAAAAATCAAAATCTAGGCAAAGAATTGATTTTTGAAAATGGAAATATAAAGTCATACAATTCTATAGCTACAAATATGGGGACAAGCATAGAAGTTTATGATTTATTTTCAAATCTTCCTGTAAGACGTAAATTTTTATCATCTGATATAAATGAATCAAATAAAATAGCTAAAATTATGCAAGCATTAGCTCTTGGATATAATGATGTTTCATTTAAATTTATAAAAGATAATAGGTTGATTTTTCATACATTAAAAGACCAAGATATGGATAATAAAATTATTGAATTGTTGGATGAGAATCTAAAAGACAATCTTATCAAGATAGAAATTCAAAATTCTCTTTATAAAATTAAAGGATTTATTTCAAAAGTTAATTATTATAGGGGAAATAGGTCTTTTCAATATATTTTTGTAAACAATAGGCTTATTGAAAATGAGAATATAAGCAAGGCTATAGAAAATGAATATAGAACACTTATTCCAAATCAAAGATTTCCAGCTTTTTTTATCTTTATAGAAACAAATTCTAACAATGTTGATGTAAATATTCATCCTAACAAAAAAGAAATTAAATTCACATATCAAAATGAGTTAATTGATTTATTGGAAGATGAAGTATCTAAAATCTTATATGAAAATATTAATATTAGGGAAGTTAAAGTTTTAGAAAAAAATAAAGAAGAATTGAATTTTTATGATGATTATAGCGAGATTTTAAATTCATACAATAGGGTAAAAGAGGAAGAAAATTCCTATAATTTTGAAAAAAATCCAGATACAAAAGACCAAGCAAAAAAGGAAGAAGATTTCTTTAGAGGTGTAGAATTAAATTTTATTGAAAAAAATGAAAAAATCGAAGATATAGACTACAATAAGAAAAGCCTTGGAACAGTAAAAAAATTAGAAATTGATAAGCTTACTTATAAGTGTTCAATTTTTAATAGGTATGCTTTATTTTCTTATAATGATAAAATTTTAATTCTTGATTATAGACGAGCTGATCAAAGAATTAAATTTGATAAATATATAGAAAATTTTAATAATGGAGAAATTTCCTCTCAACAATTGATTGAATCAAAAACTATTAAAGTAAATCTTCAAGAATATAATAAATATCTTGGAAAAAAAGAAATTTTCAAAAAAATGGGTTTTGATATTGAGGAATTTTCTTATGACAAATTGATAATTAGAGCTGTTCCTTTAATATTTGAAGAACCTGAAAGTAATAATTTTTTCTATGATTTATTAGATATTGATGAGAAAAATGAAAACTTATTTTTAAATAAAATTTCAAAGCTAATAAACAAAAATGTCTTCAGAAAAGGAGATATTATTAATAAATCAGAAGCTATGGCTACAATAGATAAGTTAAATAAGTGTGATAATCCATATAAAACTTACGATGGGAAATCGACTATTATTATGATTGAAGAAGATGAATTGGAGAAATATTTTGATAGATAAAGTTTTGATTGTAACTGGACCTACAGCTTGTGGGAAAAGTGATTTTGCTATAAAACTTGCCAAAAAATTTGATGGAGAAATTATTTCTGCTGATAGCCAACAAATTTATAAAGATATGGATATAGGAACAAACAAAATAAAAGAAAGCGAAATGGATGAAATAAAACATTATGGGCTTGATATAAAATATCCTAATGAAGAATATTCTGTTCAAGAATTTAAGGATATGGCAAGAAATCTAATAAGTGAAATCAATTCGAAAAATAAAATTCCTATTGTGGCTGGTGGTACAGGTTTTTATATTGATTCAATTTTATTTGATATGAATTATGGAACAAATAAAAAAGATGAAAATTTAAGGGATAAGCTTACAAAAGATTTTCAAATGTATGGAAATGAATATATGTATGAAAAATTTTGTGAAATTGATCCAATAGAGGCAAAAAAATATCACCCAAATGAAACTCAAAGAATTATAAGAGCCTTTGAAACTTACAAATTAACTGGAAAAAAACCAAGTGAATTAAGAAAAGGTCTAAAAAATTTAAATAAAAATATAAAGCCTATATTGTTTTTTATAAACTACAAGGATAGGTCAAAACTTTATGAAAAAATCAATCTTAGAGTTGACCAAATGATTAATGACGGCTTAGAAAATGAATTTGATAAGGTAGTTAAAAATTATAAATTAAGTTCATTTTCTAAGTCATTACAAGCTATAGGTTATAAAGAATTTTTTCCTTATAAAGAAAATGAAATTTCTTATGATGAACTAAGAAGTGAAATCAAAAAAAATACAAGACGATATGCCAAAAGGCAAATTACGTGGATGAAAAAATATTTAAAATATGATTTTTCTCATTTAATTTATAGGGATGATAATATGGATGAAAAAAACTTAGAAAATATGGAAAAAATTGTAAAGGAGACTTATGATTTACAATAAATTATATGGAATTGATACAAGGATTGAAAAGTATATTGAAAAAATAGATCTAGATTTAGAAGATAAGTTTAAAAAATTAGATAAAATAAGTGAATACAATCAAATAAAGGTCTTAAAAGCTTTTAGCGATAATAGTCTTTCTGCTATTCATTTTAATTCCGCAACTGGGTATGGATATGCGGATATTGGTAGAGAAGTAGTTGAAAATATTTTTTCTTCAATTTTCAAATCTGAAGATTCTCTTGTAAGACCAAATATAGTATCTGGCACCCATGCTATTTCTTTGGTTTTATTTTCTCTTTTAAATTATGGAGATAAGATTTTATCAATAAATGGAGATCCTTATGATACTTTACAACAGGTTATTGGAATTGAAGGAAATAAAAAAGGAAATTTGCTTTCGAAAGGAATTAAATACGATAAATTAGAATTAAAAAATGAACAAGAAATCCAATATGAAAAAATTAAAGAGAAATTAGATGATAAAACAAAGCTTGTAATGATTCAACGATCAACAGGATATACAAATAGGAGAGCTTTTAGTATTAGTGAAATAGAAAAAGCAATTATTGAAATTCGAAAAATAAATAAAGACGTAATTATTTTTGTAGATAATTGTTATGGGGAATTCACAGAAATCAAAGAACCTATAGAAATAGGTGCAGATATAATTGCTGGCTCTTTAATTAAAAATCTTGGTGGTGGAATTGCAATAACTGGCGGATATATTTCTGGCAAAAAAGATTTGATTGAATACTGTGCAAATACCCTTACAGCACCTGGAATTGGAAAAGATGAAGGATTGAGCTTTGGAACAAATCGAAATGTCTTGCAAGGTTTATATTTTTCAAGCAAAACCACAATTGAGTCTATAAAAGTTGCTCTGCTTTTTGCAAAAGTTTTTGATGATTTAGGGTATGAAATAATACCAAAATTAGATGATCCAAGAAGTGATATAGTCCAAGCTATAAAATTAAATTCTAGTGAGAAATTAGAATTGTTTGCAAAAGCAATCCAAGAATCTTGTAGCGTAGATTCCAATTTAACACCGATAGCTGATCAAATGCCTGGATATGAAGACCCTGTTATAATGTCATCAGGAGGCTTTGTAGAAGGAGCTACTTCTGAATTATCTTGCGATGGGCCTTTGAGAAAGCCATATACAGTTTATTTGCAAGGCGGATTAAATAAATACCACGGAAAACTTGCCTTGATGAAAGTGTTAGAAAAATTTATAGATAATAAAATTCTAGATATAAATTTACTAAAATAAGAAATGAAACTAAAAAATACTCAACCAATAAAAATTAGTTATTGATTGAGTATTTTTTATAAATTCTAGCTTTAAAAATTAATATTAATAGATAAGAATTTTTTTTATATTTTTAAATTTGATAAAGGATTTTTGTTTACTGCCTTTTTCAAATCTTCATCATCCAAGTGGGTGTAAATTTGAGTAGTAGATACACTTTCGTGTCCTAATACATCTTTTAAGGCTCTTATATCCACGTTTCCATACTTATACATCAAAGTTGCTGCTGTATGTCTTAGTTTGTGAGTAGAATAGATTTTTGTATCAAAACCTGCTTTTTCTAAATATTTTTCAACAGTTGATTGAACAGCCCTGTTTGATATTCTTTGTTTTCTAGTAGATATAAACAAAGCGTCAATTTTTTTGTCTTTTAAATATTTTTTCCTAATCTTTATATAATTTTCAATTAAATCTATGCAATTTTTAGTTAGGTATATAGTTCTTTCTTTATTACCTTTACCAATAATTGAAAAATGATCATCTTTAATATCTTTTAGATCCACACTAACAAGTTCGGAAAGACGCATGCCTGTTGTTAAAAAAGTGAAAACTATAGCCATATCTCTATTTTTTAGAAATTCATTTTTTTCTTGACTAACAATTTCAAGTAAGTGTTCTGTTTCGCTCAAAGTGAGGTAGACGGGTTGTCTTTTTTGAATTTTTGGATTTCTTAATTTTTCTGTTATATTATTATCAATAATTTCGATTTCTTGATGTAAATATTTATAAAAAGAACGTAAAGCAGAAATTTTTCTTGACCTAGTAGAAGCGTTATCGTTTAATTCGTTATCCAAATAAGATATATAAGAATACATATCCTGAATATTAATATCATTAATAAAAGTTTGATTGAAAATTTTATTAGAATCAATATTTGATTTTTTTAAATCATAATCAAATTTTTCCATATCATCAAAATAAACCTTTCTTAATATTTGAAAAGAAATAAAATTAATAAGGTCATAATGATATTCATTAATAGTTTTTTCAGATAAGGCTCTAATAGATTTTAAATAAGAAAGATAATCTTTTAAAATTAAAGGGGACTTAATTTTAGTCATAAAAAACTCCTAAACATTTTTTCTAAGCTCATTATAGCAGAAAAAAATAAAAATATCAATTATTGCACAAAATTATTATTTTGTGCAATAATTTCAAAATCAAAAAGCTCCTCCACTAATAACATTTTTAATTAAAATATTTTAGTAAAAAAACTTTTCGGAGATAAAAATATAAATAAAAACAGCGGATTTATAGTTGGCCCATAAAGCATTATAACAAATTTTATAATTATATTAAATTTCTAAAAAATCAGACGTCGTATTTTGCGTTTTAAGCGATTTTATATTTTTGCTAATACAATTATACTCATAAATAAATAATAAAAATCGAATTTTTACATTTTGATTATTGATTTAATTTAAATCGGATTAAACATTTCATTATAGTATAATTTGAAAAATTATATAAATAAAAAAATTGGATAAAGAAAAATTCTTTATCCAAAATTTAAATTTTTATTTTCTTTTCTTAGATGCTATTAGAGCAAAACTTGCTGCAGAAAGTGTGGTTAAAATAGAACTTAGTGAACCTATTCCAGTTTTTACATTTTCTGAACTACTGTTGCTGTAAGTAGTATTTGTTGTTGCACTTACATTATTATCTGTAGTTTGTGATTTCTTTCTATTATTTATTGGGCTAGATTTTTTAGTTTCATTATTTTCTACATTATTATTTGCCTGAATATTTTCAACTGGTTTTTTTACTGCGTTAGCTGTTGAAGCTACAATAATATTTTTGCTATCGCTTGAAAGTTTTTTAGATTTAGTAGATGATGCAAGAATATTTTGTGGATTTGTAGTTGATTTAGTATCGGCAACTTTAACACTTGGTTTTTGTGTAGCTTTAGCAACTCTTTGACTTTGTTTGCTATTTGCGTTTGCTTTTTTATTAGATGTATTAGATACTAAAGTATTAGAGTTTTTCTTTGAGTTATTTGATTTTGCAGTAACAGAATTATTAGCTCTTGTTGTATTTGAATTTAAATATTGATTAGCTAATGCAGATAAATTATTTCTAGTAATTACATTCAAAACAGCATCAACATAATTACTAGCTGTTGCATATCCAGCTTTTTTAATTAATCTTAGTTGTTCTTTATAATCTTTAGCTTTAGTAACACCAAAACTGCTATAATATCTACCACTTAATAAACTTAGATATTGTCTAATACTTTGTTCGTAAGTATCAAATTTTCTAAATTCATCTTTGATTCTTATATTTTTACCATTAATCTCTTCGTTAGTTTGGTAAACGTGACCTTTACCTTTTCCTTTTTCAGAATTAGGAACTTTTACTCCAAATAAATTCTTACTATATTTGGCAAGTGTAGATTCTCCCCATCCTGATTCAAGGATAGCTTGTCCCATCATTACTTCTGGAAAAATATTATATTCTTTAGCAAGATTTGAATGGCTTGCAAGCATGGCAAGAAATTCTTTTCTATTATTGTAATTATTTATATATTTTTCATTATTAGAAGATTTATTTTGGGAAGAAACAGCTTTAGGAGCAGCTTTTAATGCAGGACTTTTTACAGCAACCTTTTTAATTACAGGTGCTACTTGTAAAGCTTCATTAGAATTTTTTTCTTCTTTTTGTTCAATAACAGGCTTTTCTTCTTTTATTAATTCTTTTTCAGAAGTTTCTATTTTATTATCATCAGCCTTATTTTCTTCAGTTTTTTCCTTAATAAGCTCTTCATCCTTTTTATCATTTATAGGGTTTTCAGGTAAATTTTCTTTAACATTATCAATATTTTCTTCTTGAAGATTGTCTTTTTCATCTACTATAAACTTATCTTCATCAGTTTCTTCAGTTTCTTTTTTTACATCTTCAACATTTTCAACTTTTTCATTTTCATTTTGAGAATTTTCTATATTATTTTCTGAAACTTCAGGATTTTTAACTTCATTAAGATTTTCCTCTAAAGTTTCTTTTTCTGATTCTACAGTATTTGTTTGCTCATCTTCTATATTATCTACAAGAGTTTGGATAGTTGAATTTTCCTCAGATTTATCTTCATTTTTATTATTTAAAACTTCTTCAATGTTTTTATCGGTATTTTCAACTTCTTCATTTTTTTCTGATTCTTGTATAGATTCATTTTCCTTGATTTTGTCTTTTTCTTCTAAGTCAAGTTTTTTATCAACTATAACCTTTTCAACATTAGTGGATTCAAGATCTTTAGCAGAAGAATTAGAAAACAATCCACCACTAGCAAGTAATAAAACTAATGCTCCACTTGTAATTTTTGTTATATTCTTGTTACTATTTTGTTTCATTTAAAACTCCTTGTATTGTTATTACTATAATAATATATTGTTTTGTAATAATTGTCAATATTTAGTTTAAAATTCAATATATTTGTAATAATTTTAGAAAAAGTTTTGGATTTAGTATATATATTAAAAAACAAATAAAAAGAGAGGATTTTTCCTCTCTTTTTATTTTATTTAGCATATTCTATTGCTTTTGATTCTCTAATTACATTAACTTTTATTTGACCAGGATATTCTAATTCATTTTCGATTTTTTGTGCAATCTCTCTAGCAATTACAACCATTTGATCGTCTGATATTTTTTCAGGTTTTATCATTACCCTAAGTTCTCTTCCTGCTTGAACAGCGAAAGTTTTTTCTATACCATCAAATGAATTAGCAATTTCTTCTAAGTTTTCTAGTCTTTTAATATAATTTTCTAAGCTTTCTCTCCTTGCTCCAGGTCTTGCTGCTGAAATTGTATCTGATGCTTGTACTAGGATTGCAGCTATGCAATTAGCTTCTACATCTCCGTGATGGGATTCAATACAATTAATTACATTTTTGTTTTCGCCATATTTTTTTGCAGCTTCGACTCCTATTGATATATGAGTTCCTTCTACTTCATGATCTATAGCTTTTCCTAAATCATGTAATAGTCCTCCTCTTTTAGCATCCTTGTCGTCGAGTCCTAGTTCTTGAGCTAACATTCCAGCAATTTTTGCAACTTCTATGGAATGTTTTAAAACATTTTGTCCATAAGAAGTTCTAAATTTAAGTTTTCCTACAAGTCTTACAAGTTGAGGATGAAGATTGTGTATTCCCACTTCTTCAATTGCTTTTTGTCCGTCTTCAATTATTCTTTGTTCAACTTCATCTTCTGCTTTCATTAGCATTTCTTCGATTCTTGAAGGATTTATTCTTCCATCAAGTATTAATCTTTCTAATGCTACTTTAGCTATTTCTCTTCTGATTGGTTCGAATGCAGATATTACTACAGCTTCTGGTGTGTCATCAATTATCATATCTGTTCCTGATAATTGTTCAAAAGCTCTGATATTTCTACCTTCTCTTCCAATTATGCGACCTTTCATTTCATCGTTTGGCAATGATACTACTGTAACTGTGCTTTCTGCTACTTCATCAGCCGCATATCTTTGAATTGTTGTTGCTAGAATTTCTGAAGCTAATTTTTTACTTTCATTTTTTGTTTTTTCTTCAAACTCTTTAATGATTTTAGCTTGTTCATGAACAACATCATTCTTTAAGCTTTGAAGTAAAATATCTTTGGCCTCACTTGTTGTAAGCCCAGCAATATCTTGTAACTTCAACTCTTGTTCTTCGATAAGTTTCTCAATTCTGTCTTCTTTTTGTTTTAACTTTTTTTGGTCACTAGAGATTTCATCAGATTTCTTATCTAATAATAAGGATCTTTTGTCTAGACTCTCTTCCTTTTTTAAAAGATGACCTTCTTTTGTAGCAAGTTCATTATTTTTTTTGTTAATTTCTTGCTCGCTTTCTTTTTTGCGTTTAGAAATCTCATCTTTAGCACTTATTAGCGCATCCTTCTTTAGAGATTCGGCATCTCTATTTGCTTCATCAATAATTCTTGCAGATAATTCTTCTGCAGAAGAAATTTTTGATTCACCTATTTTTTTTCTACAAAGATAGCCTATAAAAAAAGCTAATATTATGAAGGCGACAGATAGAATAATTTGATTAAAATTCATTTTATCACCTCCTGTAATTAGGATTTTCATCCTATAAATAATTATATCATAAATCTATATTTATACGAAAAAGTTTTTCTAAATTTATTTTTCTTTCATTTGCTTTAGATACATTTTTTTGTATTCTCCATTATTTTGGATTAATTGTTCGTGATTACCGCTTTCTAAAATTTTGCCATGTGATAGGACAATAATTTTATCTACATTTTTTATTGTTGATAATCTATGAGCAACTATAAAAGTTGTTCTGTCTTTTTTTAATTCATTTATACCTTCTTGAATTATTTTTTCGGTTTCCGTATCTATATTTGATGTAGCTTCATCTAAAATTAAGATTTTAGGATCTCTTATATAAGCTCTTGCAAAAGATATGAGTTGTTTTTCTCCTTGACTTAAATTAGATCCATTTTCTAAAACTTTGCTGTCAATACCTCGTTTTAATAATTTTTGTCCACCAACCTTTTTTAGTGATTCTATAACTTCTTTATCTGTAAAATCTTCTCCCAAGCTAATATTATCTTTTATGCTAGCCTTAAATAAAAAAGCATCTTGCAAAACAACTGCCATATCTTTTCTCAATAAATCTCTATTTACTTTATTAATATTGGTATTTCCTATATATATTTTTCCTTTTCTTGGGGAATAAAAATTTAAAAGTAGATTTATCAAAGTTGATTTTCCTGAACCTGTTTGCCCAACAAAAGCTATGGAAGTTCCATTTTTAACTTTAAATGAAATTCCTTTTATTACATCTTCATTATCATAAGAAAAATAAATATCATCAAAATTAATGTCATTTTCTAAATTTATTTTTTTATTTTCTAATTTATCCATAGATTTCATTTCTAAAAGTTCAAAAATGTGATTTGCTGAGCTTAGAGCATCCTCGACATCTCCAAATCTCATAATTATTGTATTGATATTGTTGAAAATTTTGGTTGTATAGTCTATTGCCATATATAAAGAACCTATTGTTACAAAATATATATTAGTAATTGAGCCAAGACCAAAATAAATAAGCACGATTATTATAGCTAAAAATTGAATAATATCCATAGCTCTATAACCTGAATAAGATCTTAATTTGGATAATTTAATATTCAAATCATATATTTTTCTATTTATTTTATCAAATTTTTTGAAAATATAATTTTCTCTATTAAAAACTTGAATGATTTCCATATTTTGAATATATTCATTAATTTTTGCATTGACATCTGCTGTATAGATTTTTATATCTTTTGTATATGCATAAGTTTTATTTAAATAAGTTTTAAATATCAAATACACAATGGGCATGAGTATCAAAAGCATTAAAGCTGCTATTGTATCAGTAAATAAAAGTGTTATATATAGACCAATAATTAATATTAAGGAATTTATAATATCAGAAAACAATAGTTGAAACATTGTTTTCAATTTATTTGTATCATTGGTTATTCTTGATGCGATTTTTCCTGATGGAAGATTATCAAAATAGGAAATTGGAAAAGTTGATACCTTATCATAGACATCTTTTTGTACTTTTGATGCAATTTTATTAGCTGCAATTTGAAAATTAACTCTAGACCTGTTTAATAAAATTCCTGACAATACAAAAACGATAAAATATATAAATAATAGTATTGCAATTTTTTTGTAGCTTTGTGGTGTAAGCTTAGATTTTAATACATCATTTATTATAAAAGCAATAATCATAGGTCCGATTATTTCAAGTATAGTTCGCAAAAAAGAAAAAATAAATCCAATAAGCAAAGACTTTTTTTCATCTAATGCGTAAGTTTTTAATTTATTATAATTTTTCTTTTCATTTGCCTTAATCATACATATCACCTAAAATTTGATTTTCATATTGTTTTTTATACCATTTGTCATTTTTCATTAGCTCATAATGGTTTCCTTTTTCAACAATTTTTCCATCTTCTAAAACAATAATTTCATCACAATTTTGCACTTGGCTTATCCTATGAGCTACTATAATTGTTGTTTTATTACTCCTATATTTATTTAAATTCGTAATAATATTTTTTTCGGTATTAGCATCAACAGCGCTCATAGCATCATCTAGAATTAAAATTTCTGGATTTTTTAATACAGCCCTAGCAATAGACAATCTTTGTTTTTGTCCACCTGATAATGAAACTCCTTTTTCGCCAGTAATAGTTTCAAGACCTTCAGGAAAATCAGCTATATCTTTTTTAAAATCTGCTATTTCTATTGCCAAATTCAACTCTTTATCACTTGCATCTTCTTTTGCAAATAATATATTATTTCTTAATGTATCTGAAAAAATCATATTTTCTTGTGGAACATACCCAAGATTTTCCTTAAAACTTTTAAAAGAAATATCTGATGAAATATCATCATTAAAATATATATCAGATTTATCAACCTTATATAAGTCTAAAATTTGTTTAATCAGGGTAGTTTTGCCTGATGAAGTTTTTCCTAAAATTCCCAAAGATTTAGAATTTTTTATAGATAAGTTTATTTCGTTTAATATATTTTCTTTTGAACTTGGATATTTAAAATTATGATTATCAAATTTTATATCCAATGGTAAATTGACGCTTTTTTTATTATCTGTATTTTTTATTTCCTCTTTATAATTTAAAGTTTCATCTATCCTATCCATAGCAGCGCTTGCTTGCTCTTTTAAATTTATAAAATCTCCTAGCGCATACATTGGCCAAACTAGCATATTTAAATAATAGGTAAAAGAAACAATTTGACCTATAGAAATTTTTCCTAAACTCATTAAATATGAGCCAAATCCTATTGCTATAATAAAAGTAAGTGAAGTTATAATTCTTTCTACAGGAGCTAAAAGTGCTTGATATTTTGCAAGAATTATATTGTTTGTAGCTAATTCATCAGCATTTTTATAAAATATTTTCCTCCTATTTTCAACTATATTGAAAACCCTAATAAGCCTTATACCTTCTGCATCTTCCAAAACACTATCATTTAACCTATCAAAGGATTGATTTACTTTTTTTGACTTATCGTAAATCTTATCCCCTATTTTAAAATAGATAATAGCAATAAAAGGTAGTGGTAAAATAGAAAGCAAAGTAAGTCTTAAATCGATAGTAAAAATCATAACCAAAATTATACTAAAAGGAAGAATTGTAGCATCTATTAGTGCTAAAGTTCCATAACCTGCCATTATTGATATTTGGGAAATATCATTGGTAGATTTTCCCATAAGAGATCCTGTAGAATTTTTTTCGAAAAATTCTTGAGATTGGTTTAAAAATTTTCTCATTAACTTATTTCTTGCTAAATATTCTATGCTTCCACTAGCCTTAAAAACATTATAAGACCAACCCATAGCCAAAAAATATTTTAAAATAACCACAAATATAGTAAAGGATATAATTTTAATAAAATTATTTAAATCAATTGAATTGTTGTATATTAAATCAATTAATTTTCCAATAATATATGGCAAAAATAGTGAAACAATATCACTTAATAATAAAAATATAACTCCAATGATATAATATTTCTTATAATACTTGATAAACCATTTAAATTTTTTGTACATACTACCTCTTAAAATTAAAGAGCTGTTAATTTTAAAATATTTGTTAATAATTTAAAATTAAATAACAGCCCTTGTCTTATTTATTATGTTTATGTTTTATAATTTTAGCTGGAGCTCCTACTGCAGTACAATCATCTGGCACATCATCTAAAACTACAGAATTTGCACCAATTTTACAAAAATTACCTATGGTGATATCTCCTAATAAAATTGCACCTGCTCCAATTAAAACATTATTACCAACAGTTGGATGTCTTTTTACTCTTGCATTTTTTAAACCACCTAGGGTAACACCATGATACATTAACACATCATCGCCAACTTCAGCAGTTTCTCCTATTACAACACCAATTCCATGATCTATATAGCATCTTCTTCCAATCTTAGCACCAGGATGGATTTCAATGCCAGTTTCTCTTCTAGCTTCTTGACTAATCTCATTTGCCTTAGAAAATTCTCCTTGTAAATATAATTTGTGTGCCTCAAAATGAGCTAATAAAGCCTTAATTCCTGGAGAAAATCTCAAAGCATCTTCTTCCTTAGTTAAGGCAGGATCTTTTTCTAAAGCCGCTCTAACTAATTCATCTTTATATTCTTCAAAAGTCATATTATTCTATATTATATAATTCTGTTGATAAATATCTTTCGCCTGTATCTGGCAAAACAGTAACAACCTTTTTACCCTCGCCTAGCTTATCAGCAATTTCTATTGCACCACATACATTAGCTCCTGAAGAAATTCCAACAGCTAAGGCTTCTTTTTTAGCTAAGTATCTAGACATTTTTATAGCATCATCGCCTTTAACATCAACAATTCCATCTATTAAATCAAAATCTAAATTTTTAGGAATAAAGTTTCCACCGATTCCTTGGATTTTGTGACCTGATGCCTTACCACCTGATAATAAAGGACTTTCTGCCGGCTCAATCGCAAAAATCTTTACATTTTCATTATTTTCTTTTAGTCTTTTGCCAACTCCTGTTACAGTTCCACCAGTTCCAACTCCTGCAATAAAAGCATCTGGAGATATTTCATTTAAAATTTCAACACCAGTTGTTTCGTAATGAGCTTTTATATTAGCGGGGTTTGAGAATTGGTCTGGCATAAAATATCCGTCTTTTTTTGATAATTCTATAGCCTTATCAACTGATCCTTGAAGACCATTTTCTGTTGTCCTTATTACTTCAGCTCCATAGGCTTGAGCAAGTTTCGATCTTTCTATACTCATTGAGCTTGGCATAGTTAATATACATTTATATCCTTTTGCAGCAGCAATGGCAGCAAGAGCTAGGCCAGTATTTCCACTTGTTGGCTCTAAAATTGTATCGCCTTTTTTTAGTTTTCCATTTTTTTCTGCTTCTTCTATCATATACAAAGCTATTCTATCTTTAATAGAGCCTGCTATATTATTTTTTTCAACTTTTACATAAATATCTGCTCTGCCTTCTTTTTTTAAGGAATTTAATTTTAATAATGGAGTATTTCCAATTATTTCTTTTGCGTTATTATAAATTTTCATTAATTCTCCTTTCAAATTTTTTTATAATAATTTAAAATTTAAAAATCATTTAATTTTTTCAATTGTTAATATTATATAGTAAAAAAATAATCTTTCAAACGACTAAGAAAAAAAATCATAGTAAATTACTATGGATTCTTTGTAAAAAAAGAAAGCCAAACGGCTTTCTTTATAATTTAATTATTAAGCATTCATTTGGCTTTGAACTTCTTTAGCGAAATCTTCTTCTTTTTTCTCTAAACCTTCTCCAACTTCAAATCTAGCAAATCTTCTGATTTTGATGTTTTCTCCTACATTATTTGCAGTATCTCTTAGATATTGTTCTATTGTAAGATCTGGATTTTTGATATATTGTTGATCCATTAAGCATACATCTTTGAAATATTTTTTAAGTCTACCTTCAACTTTTTTGTGAGCAATCATCTCTTTTTTGTCTTCAGGCATATTTGGATTAGCTTCATTCATAGCTTGTTTAATTAATATTTCTTTTTGTTCTGCTACATCTTTTTCATCAGCGTCTTCTTCTGAAATGTATAGTGGATTTAAAGCAGCTATATGCATAGCTATATTTTTTGCAAATTCTTTAACTGTGTCTGTATTTGCTGAAAAATCTGTTTCAGTATTGATTTCAACGATTACACCAATTTTATCGTTGTGAATGTATGAACCAATAATTCCTTCAGCAGCAATTCTATCAGCTTTTTTATCTAAAGTAGCTTGTCCTTTTTCTTTTAATAGTTTTATAGCATCATCTATATTACCATCAGTTTCAGTTAAAGCTTTTTTACAATCCATCATTCCTGCGCCAGTTTTTTCTCTTAATTCTTTTACTAATTTTGCACTTACTGCCATGATATCCTCCTAATTATTCCTCAATAGATTCTTCTTCATCGTTTTCTTCTAAATCTTCTGATTCTGTTTCTTCTTCATCACTTTCTTCAAAGTCTTCTTCGCTTACTGCGAATTCACTACCTTGATTTCCTTCTATTACAGCATCAGCCATTAAAGAAGTAATAAGTTTTACAGCTCTTATAGCATCGTCATTTCCAGGAATAGCAATATCTACTACATCTGGATCACAGTTTGTATCTACAATTGAAATAACTGGAATACCTAAGATTCTAGCTTCGTGAACTGCTATTTGTTCATTTGATGGATCTACAACAAATAATACATCTGGTAAATCTTCCATATCTTTGATTCCACCAAGATTTTTTTCTAATTTATCCATTTCTTTGTTGTATTGTAGAACTTCTTTTTTTGGTAAAAGATCAAATGTTCCATCTTCTTCCATTGTTTCATATTTTTTAAGTTTATTTACACTATTTCTAATTGTGTTAAAGTTTGTCAACATACCACCTAACCACCTGTTAGATACATAGTATTGACCACATCTTTTAGCTTCTTGTTCAATTGAATCTTGAGCTTGTTTTTTTGTTCCTACAAATAAAACTGTTCCACCTTCACTAGCAATATCTCTAATTGTTTCGTAAGCTTTTTCAATTTGATTTGCAGTTTTTGCTAAATCTATAATATAGATTCCATTTCTTTCTGTGAAGATGAATTTTTTCATTTTTGGGTTCCATCTTCTTGTTTGGTGACCAAAATGTACACCAGCTTCTAATAATTTTTTCATTGATACTATTGACATATATCTTACCTCCGTTTATTTTCTTCCATCTTTTTCTACTAGATTTTAAACTAACTAAATTAGCAACGCAAACCTATCCAAAGATGTGCATAGTACTTATGTAATATACCATAAATTATAATATATTACAAGTTTATTCGAACATTGCTTCAACAAATGATTTAGAATCAAATTTTTCTAAATTATTTATTCCTTCTCCTACACCAATATACTTAACAGGAACTTCAAGTTCAACTTGTAATGGGAAAATCACACCACCTTTTGCAGTTCCATCTAGTTTTGTTAAAATCAATCCTGTAATATCACAAACATTTTTAAATTCTCTAAGTTGACTTATTGCATTTTGTCCTGTAGTTGCATCTAATACTAATAAATTTTCTCTATTTGCATTATTAGCATGAGTTGAAATTGTTCTATTTATTTTTTCTAACTCATTCATTAGATTTTTTTTGTTGTGAAGTCTTCCTGCTGTATCACAAATCAAGACATCAGACTTATTTGCTTTTGCTGCTTGGATTGCATCAAAAATTACTGCTGATGGATCTGAGCCTTCTTTGTGAGCAATCATTTGTGTATTTGATTGTTTTGCCCATGAATTGAGTTGGTCAATTGCTGCTGCCCTAAATGTATCGGCAGCTGCTAAAGTTACTTTGTATCCGTCTTTTTTCAAGTTATTGGCAAGTTTTCCTATAGTAGTTGTTTTACCAACTCCATTAACCCCTATAACTAAAATTACTGTTAGCTTATCTTTTGAAATATTTAAATTATTTTCAAGATTTTTTTCATCTAATTTTTTTTCCATAATTTCTTTTAACAAAGGAAAAATTTCATCAGCATTTTTAACTGATTTTTCTTTAATTTCATATTTTAATTGGTCAACTATTTCAATGGTAGATTTCATACCAATATCTGCCGATATTAAAATTTCTTCTAATTCATCATATAAGTCATCATCAATTTTTACATTTGCTGTAAATAAGTTTTTAAGTTTTGACGAAAATTGCTCTCTTGTTTTTGATAAACCTTTTGATAATTTAGTAAAAAATCCTAATTCTTCATCGGTATCGTCATCTTGTAATTGTTTAAAATTTTCATTTTGAAAATTTTCTTCTATAGTTGTAGTTTCTTCAAATCCGCTTTCTTGTATTTTTTCATTTTCTTCGTTTTTTTCTAAATTATTTTCATCTGATAGATTTTTTTTGATATTTTCTTCTTCATCATTCTTTTTTTTCTTAAAAAAATCAAACATTTTTTCTCCTTAATTTATATCACTTGGATTTAGTGCAATCAGTATGCTTGTGTCTTTGCTTTTACTTATAAAGTAATTTTTAAGTCTTGTAAGAAAATCAGATATTTTTTCTAATTTTTCCTCATTCGTTTTAATAATTATATTATATCTATATTTATTATTTATACGAGAAATTTTGCATGGATTTGGCCCTATTATTTTAACATCCAAATCTTTTTCATATTCTAAATCAAGATAATATTTTATTTTTTTCGATATGTCTATGCATTTTATTCTCGACTTGTTTAATACTTTAATAGTAATCAAATTTACAAATGGTGGATAATCGAAAGCTTTTCTTGCTTCTATCTCATATTTATAAAATCTTTCGTAATCATTTTTACTTGCTGCATTTATTACAAAATTATCTGGTCTATAGGTTTGTATTATCACTTCACCTTTTTTATCTGCCCTTCCTGCTCTTCCTGAAACTTGGGTTAATAGTTCAAAACTTGTTTCGTAAGCTGTGTAATCATTAATATTTAAAGATAAATCAGCACTAATAATTCCAACTAAGGTTACATTTTCAAAATCAAGACCTTTTGCTATCATTTGTGTCCCAATAAGAATATCAACTTTATTTTCTTTCATATTCTTATACATTTTTTCATAAGTTTTTTTATTTTTTGCTGTCATTGAATCCATTCTTATAATATTAGCTTTTGGAAACAATGCTTTAATTTCTTCTTCCAATTTTTCAGTTCCAGCACCAAATTCTTTTATTTTATTTGAGCCACAAGAAGGACAAATATGAGGTTGGTTTTTTGTTCTTCCACAATAATGACATACTAATTTGGATACATTTTTGTGGTAGGTCATAGAAACATCACATGCTTCACACTTTATTACGTATCCACACTGCCTGCAAAAAGTAAAAGAATTATGTCCTATTTTATTCAAAAATAAAATTGTTTGCTCTTTATTTTTTAGTTTTTCTTTGATTTTTTCATATAGTAAAGAGCTTATCATTGAATAATTTGAACTTTTCAATTCTTCTCTCATATCAACAATATTTACTTTTGGAAGTTTTCCATTTACTCTATTTTTTAGTTCAAGTAATTTATAGTCTCCATCTAGAGTTTTAGTCATAGTTTTAATAGATGGAGTGGCTGATGCAAATATTAAAGTTGCCTTGTTGTATTTTTTTCTAAATAAGGCCAACTCATCAGTATGAAATTTTGGATCTTGGGAAGATATATAACTTTTGTCGTGTTCTTCATCAATTATAATTAGACCAAGATTTTTAAATGGAGAGAAAATTGCGCTTCTTGCTCCTACTGCAATTTTAACTTCTCCATTTTTAATCATTCTCCACTGTTGAAATCTTTCTTTTTGACTTAGCCTTGAGTGCATTATAGCAATTTTTTGTTTAAATCTTCCTTGAAATCTCTCTATAGTCTGAGGAGTTAATGATATTTCTGGAACAAGAATTATTGAATCTTTTCCTTTTTTTAAATTTTCTTCTACAATTTGTAAAAAAACTTCAGTTTTTCCGCTTCCAGTAACTCCCTTTAATAAATAAGATTCGTTAGGATTTTTTATAATTTTATTAAAGGCTTGACCTTGCTCGTTATTTAATGAAAATTTTCCATAATTTTTTATTTCTTTAACCAAAGATTCATTTACTTCTATTTTTTCAATTTTTACAATATTTTTTTTAACAAGAGAATCTAAAGAACTTTTACTTGAGTTTGTCTTACTTAATACATCTTTATAATCTGCATTTTTATTATTTTTGAGATAATTAATAATTTCTATTTGTTTTTTGGCATTTTTTGGAATTTTGATTTCCTTATAATTTTCAGATAGACTAAGTAAGTATTTATAATTAATATTTTGATTTGAATTAATGTCAAAATAAGAATCTATTAGTTTATCTTTTTTATATTTTCTTAAAGTATCTATATCTAACCCATAATTATTAATTAAATCTTCCAAAGATTTTTTTTCTTTTAAAATTTTATATAGCTTATCCTTTTTATCTAAATTTTTTGTTTTATAAAAATATTCTTTGATTTCTTTAATATTTCCAGGTGGTAAGACTTGTTTTATACAAGCTCTTAAAGGCGAAAGATATCTTTTATTCATAAAAAAAGCTAAATTAATTAATTCATCATCTACGAGATTTTTTGAATCAATAATATCTACAATATCTTTTATTTCAAAGTTTTCATTCAAATTTTCCACTATATCGTAAACAAAGGCAATAGTATTCTTATTGCCTTTGCCAAATGGGACAATAACCCTCATCCCTTTTTTTATTTTATTTTTAAATTTATCAGGTATGTGATAAGTAAAAGATTTATCCAAAAATCTACTTTTACTATCAAGTATTACATAACAAAACAAATTATCACCTAAACCAAAAGATCCAAAATTTTATTAGCTAATTCTTTTTTTGTCATTATATCAAGTTTTTCAACCTTATCCTTTGAAAGAATTGATGCAATATTTGTATCTACATCAAAACCTGCACCCTTCTTTTTCAAATCATTGGCTATAATATAATCAGCTTTTTTAGATTCTAATTTTATTTTTGCATTTTTTATAAGGTCATCTGTTTCTGCAGCAAAACCAATTAAAACTTGTTTATCTTTTTTATTTCCAAAATATTTTAATATATCAATATTTTCAATCAATTCTAGATTTAAATTATCGCCATTTTTTTTAATTTTTTTATCACTTACTTCTCTAACTTTGTAATCTGTAGGAGCAGCTGACATAATTAAGGCATCGCAATCGTCAAATTCTTTATCAATTGCTTCTTTTAATTCTAAATTAGTTCTAATATTGATTTTATCAATTCCATTTGTCTTAATAGGATTTACAGGACCAGATATTAATTTAACATCAGCACCTCTTTTGAAAGCTTCTATGGCTATATTATATCCCATTTTGCCACTGGATTTATTTGTTATAAATCTTACATAATCAATTGGCTCTACAGTTGGTCCAGCAGAAACAATAATTTTTTTTCCCTTTAAATCTTTTTTTGTAAAATAATAATCAAGGTATCTTACAATATTTTCAGGTTCTTCCATTCTTCCATCTCCTCTTGTATCGCAAGCAAGAAGTCCTGAATTTGGATTAATTATATGTACTCCTCTTTCTTTAATTGTTTTAAGATTATTTTGAGTTGCCTTATTATTTAACATATTTGTATTCATAGTAGGAGCTACAATTATGTCTTTATCACAAGCTAAAAGTGAGGCTGTAAGCATATTATCTGCAATGCCATAAGTCATTTTAGCAAGCGTATTTGCACTTAATGGTGCAACCAAAAAAACATCTGCCCATTTTGGAAGCTCAATGTGATGAACCTTCTCATGACTTCCTTCAAACATATCAGAATAGACAAGACATTTTCCCATAGTTTCAAAAGACAAAGGACTAACAAATTCACAAGCAGCCTTTGTCATAATAATTTTTAAGTTTGCTCCTTCTTTTTTTAATCTTGAGCAAAGATCTAAAACTTTATAAGCGGCTATTCCCCCACTAACACCTAGGAGAATATTTTTACCCTTAATCATTTTTTTCTACTTTTCCTTCCATTATTTCATGTAAAGCTTGAGTTACAGGTTTATCTTCAACTTCTTTAGTCAATAAATCTGAACCATTTACAATTCTTCTTGCTCTTTTTGCAGCCATCATGCAAATTTCGTATCTACTTGAACTTATTTCTGATAATTCTTTAAAAGATGGATTATTCATATTTACTCCTTTTCAAAATCTATTTCTTCTCTAAAAACTTTATGTTTTTCTGCATTAATTATTTCATTTACTAAATTTATAGCAGAATTTAAATGATCATTTACAACCAAGTAATCATAATCTTTTATATAAGATAATTCTTTTCTTGCATTATGCATTCTTAGATTGATGTCACTTTCTGTTTCAGTTCCCCTATTAACAATTCTATTTTTTAGTTCGCTAAGGCTAGGAGGCGCCAGAAAAATATAAACTCCATTATCAATATTTTTCTTAACATTTAATGCTCCTTGAACATCTATTTCTAAAATTACTATCTTACCTTCATTGATTTTTTCTTCGACAAAGTCTTTAGGTGTACCGTAATAATTATCGTGAACTTTAGCATATTCCAAAAATTTATCTTCTTCAATCATTTTTTCAAATTCTTCATGACTCTTAAAAAAATAGCTTACTCCTTCTATTTCCCCAGGTCTTTGTTTCCTAGTAGTCACAGAAACTGAATAAACTAAGTTTTTTTGCGTATTCATAAGGTCATGCAATACCGTTCCTTTACCTACACCTGAAGGTCCAGATATTACTAATAAAAATCCTTTTTTCATCGTGCCTCCTTATTACTACTATTTTACATTATGCAAAAATTTAGTTCAAGTATATTATTCTGATATAATATAAATATAAAAATTAAAGAGGTGATTTAATGAGTTACGATGGTTTAGTAACAAAAGCCATAACTTTTGAGATAAAAAAATTATTGCTTGGAGGAAAAATCCAAAAAATTAGCCAACCTTCCAAAAATGATATTGTTTTAAATATATATTCTGTTGGAAAAAGCTACAAGTTATTATTAAGTGCAAATAATAATGAGGCCAGAGTTCATATTACAGAAAAAAAATATGAAAATCCTATAAGCCCTCCTAATTTTTGCATGGTTTTAAGAAAATATTTAAATCAAAGTAAAATTGTTGATATTGAACAATATAAAATGGATAGGGTTATTATTTTTCATATATCTTCAGTTGATGAAATGGGTTTTGATATTTCAAATAAATTAATAGTAGAAATAATGGGAAAATATTCCAATATAATACTAACAGATGAAAATTATAAAATAATAGATTCCATTAAAAGAGTAAATTTTAAAATGTCATCAGTTAGAGAAATCTTGCCAGGTCTAGAATATAAATTTATAGAAAGCAATAAAATTAACATTTTAGAATCAGATTTTTCGCTTGATATTTTAAAATTAGATAAAAACATAGCAGATAATCAAAATCCAGAAAAACTTTTATATGAAAATTATTTAGGATTCTCCCCTACAATTGCCAAAGAGCTAATATACAAATCAAATATTGATCCTAGAATAAATTGGGGACTTGTAAGTGAAGATGAAAAACAATTGCTTAATGATAATCTATATGAACTTAGAAATTCATTAATTAATAATACCTACAGTCCAGTTTTATATAAGAATAGTAGAAATTATAAGGAATTTTATTCCTTTGATTTATCTAGTCTTGGATTTGAAAAAATATTATGCAAATCTATGAGCAATGCTATTGAAAATTTTTATGAATCAAACAAATCCAATGATAGACTTAGACAAATTAAAAATAATTTATTAAGAAAAATAAATAGCCAAATTAAATTAGTTAATAAAAAAATAGAAATTTTAAATAAAAATCTAAGTAAAGAAAAAAATATGAATTCTATAAGAATGAAAGGCGATTTATTAGCAGCAAATGTAAATAAATTAAATAAAGGCGATAAAGAAATAATTTTAAAAGATTTTTATAATAACAATAAAGATATAAAAATAAGCCTAGATTCTAGAAAAAATCCATGGGAGAATGTTGATAGTTACTATAAAAGATACAAAAAAATTAAAAATTCCATAGATTTTGCAAAAGATGATCTTCCAAAACAAAAAGACTTATTAGAGTATTTAAATCAAGTATCTGATTTTGTAGAAAGAAGTGAAAGCATAAGTGATTTAGATGAGATAAAAGAAGAACTAATTGAAAATAAAATCATTAAAAATACAAGTAGGAATAAGAAAAAAACTAAATCCAAATCAAAACCTATGCAGTTTAAAACTGTGGATAATAGTAATATATATGTTGGAAAAAATTCAAGACAAAATGATTATATAACTTTAAAACTTGCAAATAAAAATGATTATTTTTTCCACGTTAGGAATGCCCCAGGAAGTCACGTTATTTTAAAAACCAATTTATTAAATGAAAATGATATAAAAATAGCCTCCTACCTTGCTGCAACAAACTCATCACAAGCCAAATCAAATAAAGTTGATGTTGACTACACAGAAAAAAAGAATGTGAACAAGGCAAAGGGAGCTAAACTTGGTATGGTTTATTATGAAAATTTCAAAACGGTAACCGTAAATATGGATGAGATTCCAAAAAACTTATATGAAAAAATAAAATAAATTAAAAAGCCCAGAAAAAAATCTGGGCTTTTAACATATAAAATTGAATTATTATTTATTGTTAACTGCTTCTTTAAGAGTTTTACCAGCTTTAAATACTGGAGCTTTTGAAGCTGGAATTTTGATAACTTCATCAGGTTTTCTAGGATTTCTTCCTTCTCTAGCTTTTCTGTCTCTAGTTTCAAAAGTACCAAATCCTACAAGTTGAACTTTTTCTTCTTTTTTAAGAGATTCTGTTACAGTTTCGATGAAAGCATTTAATGCTCTTTCAGCTTCTACTTTTTTAAGTCCACTTTTTTCTGAGATATTAACTAATAATTCTGATTTATTCATATATCCTCCTTATAAATCAATCTTAATCTATTCTGCTTAACTCTAAGTAAGATTATACATATATATTTTATTTATTTCAAGCGTTTTTCAAATAAAAAGCTTGATATTTGAATTTTTTATAAGATTTTTCAAATAATTATTATATTCTTTTCTTAAATATAATTCTTTTGCATCAAGTAAAAGACTTTTTTTGTTATTATTTATTGAATTAACCATTAAAATTATGTATGAATCTTTGTATTTGAATACATTACTTATTTCATTTGCCTTGGTTAGTGATGATTCTTTAAGCAAATTATCATCATTATAAACGAACTCAGACCTATAAATATCATAATTTCTAACTTTATTTTTAAGATGATTTTTAAAATCATCAGAATTTTTAATATTAGACCTTATTTTTATAGCTTCTTTTTTATCATCAAAAATCAAGCAATCATACTTATATTTTTTATGGAGATTTTTATTATCTTCATAATATTTTAAAATTTTAGAATCTTTAACCTTATTATTGTTTAAAAAATAATCATAGTGTTTTTTTCTAATTGAATCTTGATATGAAATTTCTTCAAATTCATCTTCTGTAACACCAAATGACTTTACATTTTCAATTAGTGAATCCTTTGATGAAATTTCTTGGCTTATTTTATCGATTATTTCTTGAGAATCATTTTTTGTTACTTTTATTCCATTTTTTTTCAAATCATCAAGCATAGCTTGATCCATAATTAAAGAATCTAAAAGTTCAGATTCTAATTTTTTATAATTAGAATCTCCCTTTTTAGATTTAGAATCTAAGAATTTATCTCCATATTTTTTTAAATAAAATTTTTGATAATAACTTAATTCTTTTTCAAATAATTCTTTGCTTATTCCTTCATCGTTAACAACAGCTACATACTTGTCCTTATCAAATTTTTTTGAACAAGAACTTAGTAAAATTAAAGAAATGCTAATTATTGCTATTGGAATTTTCTTTATTATTTTCATCTTTTTTATTATCAGATGTTTTTGATTCTTTTTTTGTTTCCTTCTTTTGAGGACCATCTTCTGTTACTACTTTTGCTTTGTTAAATAGGTCTGTAAGGTAATCAGAATATTTTTTATCATTTAAAGTTTTAGAAATTTCATCTTTTAATGCTTCTGGAGAATCTTTTTTATCTGTAACTTTTATTATATGGTATCCATAAGAAGTTTTAACAGGATCAGAAACTTCATCTTTTTTCATAGAAAAAGCTTTATCTGCAAATTCTTTAACCATTTTATCTTTAGTAAAGTATCCTAAATCTCCACCTTTTTCTGCGTTAGCAGTATCTTTTGAATATTCTTTTGCAAGTTTTGCAAAATCTTCTCCATTATCAAGTTTTTCTTTTACTTGTTTTGCTGTTGCTTCATCAGCTACTAAAATATGGCTTGCTTTAACTTGAGCTAGAGTATCTTTGTTTTCTTCGTAATATTTTTTAATTTGTTTTTCATCTACTGGATTTTTTTCTTCAAACCAAGCTCTATGTTTTTGATAAATTTCATCTTTTTTAATTGTTTCTTTAAATTTATCACTGCTCATATTATAATCTTCAAGCATTTTATCAAATTTTTCTTGTCCACCAAATTGTTGAACATATTGTAAAAATTTATCATCAAGAGCTTTATCATCAACTTTTACATTATTTTTTTTCATATCATCTGCTATAAGTTTGTCTTGAACTAGCATTTGTACAATTGAAGGTTTTAATTGTTGTCTGCTTGCAAGCATTGCAGAATAAAAACTCATTTCATCTTTATAAGTATCTTTTGTGATTTTTTCGCCACCAACTAATGCCACTGCATCATCTGGTAATTTTTCTCCTTTTGCACTTTCTGAAGTTTGAGTTTCATTTGATCCGTTGTCTTTTTTGTCTTTTGCTCCATCATTAGCACAAGCACTTAATGCAAAACTTGTTGCTAAAACTAAGGCTATAAGTCTTTTGTTCATTTTTTCTCCTTAACATTTTTAATAACTTTTAATAATTCGTAACAGTCTAACAGTTTTGTATTTTTATTTGGTAATTTAAAAGCTGGATTTTGTGAAAGGTCAAATGAAAGTTCTCCGTGATAATTTTCATTAATTTGAGATAATTGCTCAAAAGTAAATTTATTTCTATCGTCATAAGATATTATTATTTCATTTTTCACTTCTCTAATTTCATCAAAACCTAATTTATCAGCAAGGGATTTTACCAATGATACGTACATTATATTGTCAACCATTAATGGAATATCTCCATATCTATCAATCAAATCTTCAACAAGAAAACTATAGTCTTCCAAAGTTTCAATTCTTGATATTCTAGTGTACATTTCTATTTTTTGTCCTTGATCTTCTATATAAGATTCTGGAATATAAGCATCCACTTTCAAGTCAATATATACGTCATTTAAATCGCTAGATTTAAATTCTTTTCCGCTTGCTTTATTAACAGCTTGTTGCAAGAATTTAACATATAAGTCATATCCAATAGCTTCTACTTGCCCACTTTGGCTTTCACCTAAAATATTTCCTGCGCCCCTAAGTTCTAAATCTCTCATAGCAATTTTATAACCACTACCAAAGTCAGAAAAATCTTTAATTGATTTTAATCTTTTTTCACCTATTTCAGTTAAAACTTTTCCTTTGGCATAAGTAAAATAAGCATAAGAAGACCTAGATGATCGACCTATTCGTCCTTTCAATTGATAAAGTTGACTAAGTCCCATCATGTCAGAATCATAAACTATAATTGTGTTTACATTTTGTATATCCATACCAGTTTCAATGATTGTTGTGGCAAGAAGTATATCAATATCCCCATTCACAAAATCTTCCATTATTTTTTCAAGATTTTTTGCAGACATTTGCCCATGAGCGATAGCAATATTTGCATCTGGTATTAATTCAACAAGTTCATTGTAAATTTTTTCGATATTATAAACTCTATTATAGACAAAATATACTTGCCCATCCCTATCAAGCTCTTTTTCGATAGCTCTTTTTATAATTGATGAATCATATTCTAATACGTAAGTATTTACAGGAAGTCTTCTTTCTGGAGGTTCATCCAAAGTTGACATATCCCTTATCCCAGTCAATGATAATTGTAAGGTTCTTGGAATTGGCGTAGCAGACAAAGTTAAAACATCAATATTTTCTTTTAATTTTTTTAGTTTGTCTTTATGTCTTACACCAAATCTTTGCTCTTCATCTATAATTAACAAGCCAAGATTTTTAAATTTTATATCATTTGATAGTAACCTATGAGTTCCTACAATAATATCAATTTTACCTGATTTTAAATTTTTTATATTTTTATCTTGTTCTTTTTTACTTACAAATCTAGATAATAAAGCACACTCGACAGGATAATCTTTAAACCTTTCTTTCATTGTAGAATAATGTTGACTTGCAAGAATTGTAGTTGGTACTAAAAAACAAACTTGATAGCCGTCCATTATTGCTTTAAATGCAGCTCTTAAAGCTACTTCAGTTTTTCCATAACCAACATCTCCACAAAGAAGTCTATCCATTGGTTTGATATTTTCCATATCATCTTTAATTTCATTAATAGATCTTACTTGGCTATCCGTTTCTTCATAAATAAAAGAATCTTCAAATTCTTTTTGCCAAGTTGTATCTTCACTAAAAGCATGTCCCTTGGCTTTTGATCTTTTTGCGTAAAGTTCTACCAAATCATCTGCTATTTCATCAACTGCTTTTTTTGCTCTTTGCTTAGCTTTTTTCCATTGATTACTTCCAAGTGATGAAATTTTTGGCTTATCTCCCTTATTACCAATATATTTACTAACTAAATCCATTTGGTCAACAGGAACAAATACCTTATCATTTCCCTTGTATTCAATTACAAAATAATCTTTTTTTGTATTATTTACTTCAATTTTAGATATGCCTTTATATATACCAATACCATTATTTTCATGAACTACATAATCGCCAATTTCTATATCGGAATAATTTATTATATCTTTAGCACTTACTGGTTTCTTTCTTGTTTTTTTATTTTTTAATTTATCTTTACCAAAAATATCCCTATGAGAATATAAATTTATTTTATTATCAGTGAAAATATAACCTCTTGATAAAGAATTTTCAGTTAAGATTATATTGGTATTACTTAAATCAGAATCTAGACCAATAGAAAAATTGTCAATATTATTTTCATTAAAAATTTCTTTTATACTTTCTAGAGATTTTTTATCAGATGCAAAAATAATAGCTTTTTCATTATTTTTAATTAAAGAATTAATATTAAAAATGAAGTTTTCAATATTTTTATTAAAATTTTCTTGCTCAATAGATTTTAATTCAATAATTTTTTTGGCTTTGATTATATTATTGTTTTTTAATAAACTTGAAGAATTTATTATAGGATATGATTTGATATTAGTAAAAATTTTATTTATATCTATTTTAATATTTTTAAATGATGGAAATATTTCCCCATTTTCTAACTGATTTGTAAAATCCAGATCCGATTTTTCCATATCTTGTGAAAAATTGTCAATTGACCTATTTAAATCTTGAAAAAGAAATATTGAATCTTTATCTAAATAAGCAAAAAATTCATCAAAATTTTCATTTCTATAGGGAGTAATTAAATCCTCATTTGCAATATATAAACTATCATTGAGATAAGAAATTATTTGATTATATTTATCTTTTAATTTTCTAGAATTACCTGAATCTGATATGTTTTTTATATCTTTTTTTATTAATTCAATTATTTTCTGATAATCATTTTTATCATAAATTAACTCTTTTGTTGGTCTAATTATTATTTCATCAATATTTTCAAGAGATCTTTGAGTGTCTTTATCAAAAAATCTTATTGAATCTATTTCTGTATCAAATAATTCTATTCTTATAGGATTATCATATTCTATAGGCCAAAAATCTATTATTGAGCCTCTAATAGAAAATTCTCCTTTTGACTCAACTAATTTTGTAAAATCATAATTTAATTCTATAAATGATTTTTTTACATCTCTTAAATCTAATTCACTATCAATATCAATTTTAAATGACTTATCTTTAAAAATTTTTCTTGGAGTTAATTTATTTCTTAAGGCATCTAAAGTAGTAGTAATTATAAATTTATCCTCATTAATAAGCCTTGTTAAAACTTCAATTCGATTTATTTCATTATTATTTTCTAAATTTTTAATATTATAGTAGTTGATTTCAGTTGATGGAAAATACATACAAGAATCATCTTGCAAAGAATTAATATCATCACGCATTAGCTTTGCTTTTTTTTCATTCTCGCAAATAATAATTAATGTTTTCCCAGTATAAGTAAATAGAGTTTGAAAAATATGAGCTTTGCTCTCATCAGTTAGTCCATGTAAAAATATTGGAGATAATTTTTTATAATTTTCAATTATTTCCTTAACTTGACTAATATTATAAATTTCATTAATAAGGCTATTCATTATCTTCAACTAGCCTTTTTGAATTAAACATACTCATGGTTTTTTCTATACCTTCTTCTAAAATCATCTCGATAGCATCACTTGCAAGCTTTACTTCATCTTCAATGATTTTAACTTCTTGTTTTGAAAATCCACTTAATACAAAATTAGCCAAATCCATATATGAAGGCTTCTTTCCAACTGCAACTTTTATTCTTGGAAAATCATCAAATTCTAGATTGTAAATAATTGACTTCATTCCATTATGAGTTCCAGCTGAACCTTTTTTTCTTATTCTAATACTTCCAAAATCAATATCTATATCATCATAAATAACTATGAGTTTATCATGGTCAAAATCAAAATATTTATATATTTCTCTAATAGCTTCTCCTGAATTATTCATATAAGTTTGAGGCTTTACAAGCATAACTTTATGGCCAGAAATTACTCCCTGGCCAATTAAAGATTTAAATTTAATTTTTCTTACATCAATACTATATTTTCTAGCTAAATAATCAATAGCTATAAAGCCAGCGTTATGTCTTGTGTTCTCATACTGTATACCAGGATTACCCAAGCCTACAATATAATACATTTTTATTTACCGTCCTCAAAAAGACCACTTATTGATTCGTAAGTGTTAATTCTATTTATAGCTTCAGCTAATAAAGGAGCTATTGAGATTTGTTTGATTTTTTGAATTTTCTTTTCTTCAGGTAATTTTATTGTATCTGTAATAACTACTTCTTTTACGCAAGAATTTTCTAAATTTTCACAAGCATTTCCACTTAAAACACCGTGAGTTGCTGCAATTGAAACTTCTTTTGCGCCATGTTCTTTTAGATAATTTGCTGCATTGCAAATAGTTCCAGCTGTATCAATAATATCATCAACTAAAATACAATGTTTACCTTCAAAATCTCCAATTACATTCATAACTTCTGAAACATTTGGTCTTGGGCGTCTTTTTTCAATTATTGCTATTGTTAATTTCAAATAATCTGCAAAGCTTCTAGCTCTAGTTACTCCTCCTAAATCAGGACTTACTACTACATATTCATCTGGATTATCAAATGCTTTTTCTTTAAAATATGATGACAATAATCTAATAGCAGTAAAGTGATCAAGAGGTATATCAAAATATCCTTGAATTTGACCAGCATGAAGATCCATTGTTATAACCCTATCAGCTCCAGAAACAGTCATAAGATTTGCTACAAGTTTAGCACTAATTGGTTCTCTTCCTCTAGTTTTTCTATCTTGTCTTGCATAGCCATAATATGGAACTACTAAATTTACATAACCTGCAGATGCTCTTTTGCATGCATCTGTCATTATTAATAATTCCATTAGATTGTCGTTTGTTGGATAAGAAGTAGGTTGAATGATATATACATCCTTGCCTCTTACAGCTTCGTTAATTTTTACATTAATTTCACTATCTGCAAATTTTTTAACTTCAACTTCTCCTAATTTAATGCCCAATGATTTTGCAACAGCTTCTGCTAAATCAGGATTAGAGTTTCCTGCCAATACAACTAAATCGCCTCTTTTGATATGTGATGAACTTGAACATTCACTCATTTTTAATTTTGCTCCTTTAACTTTTCCAAATCTCTTTTTTTCTTTTTTTCAACGTAACCAGATATATTTTTTTGTTCAGCTCTTTCTATTGAAAGCTCTCCTTGGTCAACATCTTTTGTTATTGTTGAGCCTGCAGCAATATACCCCTCTTTTTTCACATGAACAGGTGCTACAATATTAGAATTTGATCCTATAAATGCTCCATCTTCAATAATTGACCTATGTTTAAATTTACCATCATAATTTACAAAAATTACACCACAACCAATATTTATATCTTTACCTAAATCACAATCTCCGATATAAGCAAGGTGTCCTGCTTTTGTATTATCATCAACATCAGAATTTTTAACTTCCACAAAATTTCCAATATGGACATTTTTTCCAAGTTTAGCCATAGGTCTTAAATGTGAAAACGGACCAATATCTGTTCCTTGATCAACAAAAGATTTTTCTATTACAGAATTGTCAATTTTAACCTTATCTTTTATTATTGAATCTTCAATTCTAGATGAGCCTTCAATAATACAATCTTCGCCAATTTCTGTATTTCCTAAAATTTTACATGGACCAGATATTACAGTATCTTTTCCAATTTTTACGCCCATTTCAATATTTACTATACTAGGATTATCAATAATTACACCATTTAACATGTGATAATCATTAATTCTTTGTCTTAAAAGTTTTGTAGCATTTGCTAGCTCTTTTTTATTATTTATTCCATAAAATTGGTCTGGATTGTCAGCCATATAAGCCTCTACTTTTTTTCCTTCATTATTTAAAATTTCGATACAATCTGTTAAATAATATTCGTTAGATTTGTTATCAGTGTTAATCTTTTTTAAAGAATTTTTTAAATCAATTCCTTTTAAAGCATAGATTCCAACGTTGATTTCATTTACTTCTTGTTCTTTTTCGCTTGCATCTTTTTCTTCTACAATTTTTTGGAATTTATTATTTTCTCGTATTATTCTTCCATATCCTTTTGGATTGTCAACTTTTGTTGACATAACAGTTAGACTATTGTTATTTTCTTTATGAAAATCAATAAAATCTTCAAGAGATTTTTTTGTAATTAGTGGAATATCTCCATTTAAAATAAGGCAATCATCATCGTCATTTATTAAATCAATAGCCATACTTACAGCATAAGCTGTTCCGTAAGGGAATTCTTTTCCAATTTTTTGTTCTTTTATTTCAATATTTGGAAATTTTTCTTTTAATAAATCCTTATTTTTTCCACCAATTATTATAGTGTTTGAATTTTCAAATGAGCAAGCATCAACTATATAAGTTATAAGCTCTCTATTTAAAATTTTAGTCATAACTTTTGAGGTATTAGATTTCATTCTAGTACCTTCTCCAGCAGCAAGTATTATATTTTTTAACATCTAATCTCCTTATTCTGGTGCAATTTCCAAAGCAAGTGTCATCATTTGTGTATAAGCACTTTGTCTATTTTCTGCACTATCAGATTCGTTAGATACTAAGGAATCACTAATTGTAAAAACTCCTAAGGCTCTTTTTCCATATTTTCTTGCTACAGTAAAAAGACCATAAGATTCCATCTCTACGCATAAAACTCCATATTTTTGTAAATTTTCAAAAACTTTTGCATCCATTTCACTATAAAATTGGTCTGATGAATGAACTTGACCACAGTGAGTTGTGTATCCTAATTCTTGACTTTTTTTGTATGCTTCAAGTAATAAATCAAAATCAGGTGTTGGAGAATAATGAATATTTCCAAATAAATTATCGTTAATTGATGATTCGCTACAAGCACTTGTTGCAAGAACTATATCGTGTAATTTTATATTTTCTTGCATACTTCCAGCACTTCCAATTCTAATTATTGTATCGACATCATAAAAATTAAATAATTCATTAAAATAAATCATTGATGAAGGAATTCCCATTCCACTTCCCATTACTGAAACTCTTTTTCCTTTATAATAACCAGTATATCCGTACATTCCTCTTGTATTTGTAAATTCTTTTGCATCTTCAAGAAAATTTTCTGCTATATATTTAGCTCTTAAAGGATCTCCTGGCATCAAAACTGTATTTGCTATTTCATCTTTACTTTTTGCTGAAATATGCGGTGTTGGTATTGTCATAATTACTCCTTATTTTTATATTTCTAGTAATATAATATCACTTTTTAAAATATTTTTAAAATAAAAAGGGCTGTTGCAAAATTATAAATAAATAATTCTGCAACAGTCCCCTACAAATTAATTATATTTTTCTATATATTTTTTAGCTATCTCTTCTTTAGTAAATCCTAATTCTTTTTGTACATCTTTAAAATTACCTGATATTCCAAATCTATCAATAGAAATATTTATTCCCTTATCTCCTGTAAATTCACTCCATCCAAATGAACTTGCCATTTCAATTGAAACTCTATTTTTAACATTTGCTGGAAGAATTTTTTCCTTATAAGCTTGGTCTTGTTTTCTAAATAATTCCATTGATGGCATTGATACAACTCTCACATCAATCTTAGATTTTTTCAATTCATCTCTTGTTTGTAAAGCTAATTCTACTTCACTACCTGTTGCAATTAAAATTCCATCTGGAACTTCTTTATCAGAATCTTTAATTATATAAGCTCCATTTGAAATATCATCAATATTTTGTGTAGCTTCAAGATTACTTACGTTTTGACGTGTTAGGGCTATAACTACTGGGCAATTTTTGCTTTCAAGGGCGATTTTCCATGAAAGTCTAACTTCATTTGCATCTGCTGGTCTTAGCATTATTACATTTGGTATTGTTCTAATCATGGCTAATTGTTCTATTGGTTGGTGTGTTGGTCCATCTTCTCCAACAGCAACAGAATCATGAGTGAAAACATAAGTTACAGGAATTTGTGAAAGAGCTGAAATTCTTAAACCTGCTTTTAAATAATCTGAAAATACAAAAAATGTAGAAACGTGATGGAAAGTTCCGCCGTGTGCAACAATGGCATTTGCTATTACACTCATAGCAAATTCTCTAACTCCATACCAAACATTTCTTCCCTCAGGATTTGTGTCAGAAAATCTTTCAGCATTTTTTATATTTGTTTTGTTAGATGAAAATAAATCTGCGCTTCCACCCCAGAAATTTTTTGTAACTTTTGCTAAATCTTGAATAATTTCTCCACTAGAAGCTCTTGTTGCTAGACTATCATCAGATGGAGAATATTTTTTAACTTCTTCCATCCAATTTTCTGGTAATTCTCTTTCAAATCCATTAATGTATTCTTTATAATCTACAGGATATTTTTCCTTATATTCTTCTAAAAGTTTATTCCACTTTTCGTATGATTTTTTACCATTTTCTATAATATTTTCTTTGAATGTATCATAAATATCTTCTGAAATTTCAAAATCTTCATATTCCCAATTGTAGAATTTTTTTGCTTCTATAAAATCGTCATTTCCAATTGGTGCACCATGAACTTTATTTGTTCCTTGATTTTTTGAACCATAACCAATAACTGTTTTTACTTCTATAAAAGTTGGACCATTTTTATTTTCTTTTGCTTTATTAATTGCATCATAAATTTCTTCAAGATTATTTCCATCTGAAACTTTAATATAATTCCAATTTTGAGCCTTAACTCTTTGTTCAATATTTTCTGAAAAAGATGTATTTAAATTTCCATCCAAACAAATATCATTTGAATCATGAAGAATTATTAATTTATTTAAATTTAAATGACCTGCTAAAGACATTGATTCATATGAAATTCCTTCCATCAAATCTCCATCTCCACATATTGCATAAGTATAATGATCAACTATATTAAATCCATCTTTGTTATACATTGCAGCCAAGTGTTTTTCTGCTATTGCAAATCCAACTGCATTTGCAATTCCTTGGCCCAAAGGACCAGTTGTTACTTCAACACCATCTGTATGTTTTCTTTCTGGATGACCTGGAGTTTTTGAGCCAATTTGTCTGAAATTTTTCAAATCATCAATACTCAAATCATAGCCTGATAAATGTAATAGAGAGTAAAGCATAGCTGAACCATGGCCAGCTGACAAAACAAATCTATCTCTGTTGTGCCAATTGCTTTTTTTAGGATTAACATTCATTATTTTATTCCACAAAACATAAGCCATAGGACTTGCTCCCATTGGAAGACCTGGATGGCCACTATTTGCTTTTTCAATTTGTGCTATTGATAAACATCTTATTGCATTTACAGCTTTTAAATCTTTTTTATCAAACATTAATTATTCTCCTCAATTTCTTTGATTTTATTTACTCTTTTAAGATGACGTCCGCCTTCAAATTCTGTTGTAGCAAAAATCTCTACAATCATTTTTGCAACTTCTGAGCCAATTACTCTTGAACCTATGCACAAAACATTACTATTATTGTGCGCTCTAGACATTTTTGCAGAATATGTCTCAGACACGCAAGCTGCTCTTATACCTTTAAATTTATTGGCAGCAAGACTCATTCCTATTCCTGTCCCACAAATTAAAACAGCAAAATCAGCTTCTTTGTTTAAAACTTTTTCGCATGCAATTTTTGCAAAATCTGAATAATCACAAGATTCTTTTGTAAATGTTCCAACTTTTTCAACTTCATATCCAAGTTCTAAAAGTTTTTCTTCTACGCTATCAACTAGATCAATACCACCATGATCATTTCCTATTATATATTTCATTAAAAACCTCTCTAACTATTTGCTTATAAATAAAGATTATCATTTTATGACTTTACTGTCAATTTAGTAAAAGTTGTTAGAAATATCAAATTAATGGTCTTTGTATAAATTTTATGGTATAATAGTTAGGCAAAAAATATAAAAACAAAGGAGCATCAATGTTCGAATTTAATATAAATGATTATAAATATAAAAATATACATATGATAGGAATTGGTGGAATTTCCATGAGTGGTATTGCTATTTTATTAAATAATAATGGTTATAAGGTTACAGGATCTGACATTTCAATTTCTGAAACAAGCAAACATTTAGATAAAAATGGAATTAAATATACAATTGGACAAAAAAAAGAAAATATTAAAAATCCAGATTTAGTTATATATACAGACGCAATCGCCGAAAATAATGAAGAATTAGTTGCAGCTAGAAAACTTGATATTCCTGTAGTAAGTCGTGGAGTTTTCTTGGGTGGTTTGATGAAAAATTACAAAAATTCTATCGCAGTTTCTGGTTCTCATGGAAAAAGCACAACTACAAGTATGATTTCTAAAATTCTTATGAATTCTACAAAAAATCCTACTATTTTATTGGGTGGAGATCTTGATGAAATTGAAGGAAATGTACATGTTGGCGATAAGGATATATTAGTAACAGAAGCATGTGAATATAAAGGAAATATAAGATATTATTACCCTTCAATTGGAATAATTTTAAATATTGACGAAGATCATCTTGATTATTATAAAGACATAAATGACATAGTTGAAACTTTTAAATTTTACTTGAGAAATCAAAGTAAAGATTCAAAAACAATTTTGAATTTAAATGAAGAAAATAATAAATTAGTTATAGACGCAGTTCAAGGAGAATTGATTACCTATGGACAAGATAATCCTGATGCTGATTATAATGCTACAAATATAAGCTTTGATGAAAGTGGTAAGCCTAGATTTGATTTGATAATGAAAAATGGAGATGTTGAACATTTTGAGCTAGCAATTCTTGGTAGACATAATATAAATAATGCTTGTGCATCAATTATTGCTACTTTAGAAAGTGGTGTTGACATAAAAACGATCAAAAAAAATATTCAAGCCTACACTGGTCTTGAAAGAAGAATGCAATTAATAGGAAATGTTAATGATTGCAATATTATTTTAGATTATGGTCACCATCCTTCAGAGATTCAAGTTAATTTAAACGCCTTGGCTGAACACACAAAAGGAAGACTTATTTGTGTATGGCAACCTCATACTTACACTAGGACTAAGAGATTATTTAATGAATTTGTTAAATGTTTTGATGAAGCTGATGAAGTTATAATTACTGATATTTTTGCAGCACGTGAACCATTTGATCCAAGTATATCTAGTAAAGATGTAGTTGATGCTCTAATTAAAACTGGAAAAAGTGCAAAATATATTCCTACATTTGAAAAGGTAAAAGAATACTTATTGTCTGATATTAAAAAAGATGATCAAGTTATAGTTACAGGCAGCGGAGATTCAGATCGTTTAGCTAGAATGATAGCAGGTGTTAGTGAATAAAAGAAATTAAAAAGCAAGTTAAAGAAAATTCTTAATTAAAAGATTTTCTTTAACTTGCTATTTTTTTATGATTTTTATTTTTAATATAAGTATAATAATATCTACTATTAGACCTGTTTCCCCCATCTATTAATAGACTTTTGTCCTTTGTTTTTACTAAAACTGCATTTCCTTGACCTACGTCTATATAAGTAATTTCTAATTCATCTAAATTTGTATATGTATTTTCTTTTTTGTTAACAAGCAAAAAAATTAAAATTGCTGACAGGAATACTATTAATAAGTTTTTAAAACTTATTTTCATTAATCTATTCCCACAGATATGGCAATTGCCGCATCAATTTTTAACATTACCGACTTATCAAAAGAACCTAATTTATCTCTTAGCCTTCTTTTATCGATTGTTCTTAGTTGTTCAAGAAGAGCAACACTATTTTTTGGCAAACCAAATTGATTTGCACTTAAAGAAACATGGGTTGGCAATTTTGATTTTTTTAATTGACTTGTAACAGGAACTACTATAATTGTTGGAGAATATTTATTTCCCATATCATTTTGCACAACAATTACAGGTCTTACTCCTCCCTGTTCGCTCCCTACAACAGGAGAAAGATCTGCATAAAATAAATCTCCTCTTTTAACTTTCATTATTTTCTCCTATAAATTTAGAATTGCATTTATAAATCCTAGGAACTCTTTTTGAAATTGAAGTCATTAATTCGTAAGGGATAGTATTAATTTTATTTGCCTCTTTGTAAATATCTGGATAAATTGTAATATAATCTCCTATTTTACAATCAATATCACTTACATCAATCATCATTTGATCCATACAAACTCTTCCAACAACTCTTGCTAGTTTTCCATTTACTAAAACTTCTCCTATATTTGAAAATGCTCTTTTAAATCCATCTGCATAACCTATTGCAACTGTAGCAACTTTCATATCTTTACTAGCAGTAAAGCTTCTGCCATAAGAAATGCTTGTTCCTTTTTTTACATTTTTTACAAAAGATATTTGTGCTTTAAATTCAAAAGACTGTTCTAATTTGATCTTTGAAATTTCTTTTATATAATCAGATGGATAAATGCCATACAAAGAAATACCCACCCTCAACAAGTCTGATTTAAAATCATATTCCATTGATGCAGCAGAATTTGCAATATGAACTAGATTTAAATCAAAATCATCTTTGATTTTATCTATTATATATGTAAATTTTTTATATTGTTCATTTGTATAAGTTAAATCTTTCTCATCAGCTGTTGCAAAATGAGAAAAAGCTCCTATGAAATTTAAATTTTCAAGCTCTTTTAATTTTTTTATTTTTTCTATTTCAAAATCTCTAAAACCAATTCTTGTATGTCCTGTATCAAGCCCAATATGACAATTTATTTTCGAATTTAATTTACTATTTATTTCTTTAGCATAATCTAAATCATAAATTACTACATCAATATCTAATTTTCCACATTGATCATATTTATCAATAGGCAAATATCCTAATATTAAAATAGGAGTATTAATTCCATTGTCTCTTAAATATTTTGCCTCTTTAAATTGAGCTACAGCTATGTAATCTATGTAATTTTTTATGTAATTTGCAACTTCTAAAGAACCTAGCCCATAAGCATCAGCCTTTAAAACTGCACAAAATTTTGAATTTTGAGATTTTTCTTTTATTGATTTGATATTATTTAATATTTTGTCTAAATCAACTAATAAATAATTTTCTTCCATCATTAACACCTCATTAATTTATAGGTCTTTGGTAAATTTTTTATAATATCACTAGCAATTAGTGAATCTTGAGAATTTTCTAAAGAATAAATATCTCCAGCAAGCCCGTGAATATAAACAGATAAAACAGCCGCATCATACGGTTTCATAATAGCTAAATTTGAAAGTAAAATTCCTGTCAAAACATCTCCACTACCAGCTGTCGCCATTCCATTATTTCCAGATTCATTTATGTAAATATTTACACCATCTGTAACAATTGTATTTTTTCCTTTCAAAACCAAAACAATATTATGTTTTTTTGCAAATTCAAAAGAAGCTTTTTCCCTATTATTTTTTATATAAGATAAAGGCAAATTTGAAATTCTAGAAAATTCCATTTCATGTGGAGTTAAAACAATATTTTCTTTCTTATCTATTATATCAATATTTTCTTTCAAAGCATTTAGTCCATCTGCATCAATTAATAGATTTTTATCAAAATTTTGAATAATTTTTTCTATTAATTTATAAAGATTTTTTCCCTTGCCCATACCAGGACCAATTCCTATTGCATCTTTATTTTTTATTAGTGATAAAATTTTATTGCTTATTTTTTCTGAATAATAAAAATAATCACAATCCACCTCATTTATTATACTTTCTGTAGATTTTATTTGTAAAATATCAGAAATAGATGAAGGACAAATAATATAAGAAAGACCACATCCCGAACGTAAAGATGCACAAGATGACAAATAAACAGAACCAGCCATTCCTTTTTGTCCACCAATTATTGCAACTTTTCCAAAATCTCCCTTGTGTCCATCTTTTGGTCTATCTTTTAATAATTTTTTTACAGATTTATTTATTTCAATATAATTTTCATTTTTTGAGCAAATAGCAAGAGCATAATTTCCGTCATGGCTTATACTCAAATTTAATTGTGCTTTATTTTTATCAATAAAAACAATCGGTTTATTACCTATATGTTTGATTTCTATTTTTTTTCTCAATATGTAGGCTAAATTAAAACCACAAGCCTTAATAATAGCTTCTTTTGCTGCAAAAATTCCAGCAAAAGTTTGTAATGAATTTTTATTTTTTTTAGAATAATGAATTTCATTATCAGTAAATATTTTACTCTCAAAATCTTTTTTTTCTAATTTTTCTTTAAATTTTTCAATATTTACTATATCAATACCTATCATTTTCTATTCCTCAATTTTTTAAATGATTCTTCTGCATTTTTAATTATTTCTTTCTCATTTAAATAAACAAATTTTTTATCATCATACACAAGATCACCATTAATTATTACATAAGAAACATCTTTATCAAAAGTTGAATAAGGCAAGGATGAAATCAAATTATTTTGTGGTGTATGGTTAGGATTATTTAAATCAATTAAAATAATATCTGCAAGTTTGCCTTCTTCCAAAGTTCCAATTTTATCATCAAGTCCCAATGCCTTAGCCCCATTTATTGTAGCCATTTTTAAAACATCATAAGCTTTTAAATTTTGAGGATTATTATATTTTGATACAAGAGATGTTAAAGAAATTTCTTTTATCATTGATAAATTATTATTGCTTGCAGATGAATCTGTACCCATAGCTAAATTTATTTTCTTATTAATCACTCTTGTACAATCTAAAAATCCCGATGAAAGTTTCAAATTACTTGAAGGATTGTGAACTACGCTAACATCATATTTTGATAAAATATCTAAATCTTTATCTGATAAATAAACTCCATGAGCTGCTATTGTTTTATTTTCAAAAATTCCACATTCTTCAAAAACTTCAGTAGGACTTTGATTAAATCTTTTCATACAATCTGTGTTTTCTGTTTTTGTTTCAGATAAATGAATATGAATTGGCATCTTATATTTTTTTGCGTATTTATTTATTTCTTTTAAGTAATTTTTATCTGTAGTGTAGACTGCGTGAGGTCCAAAAGCTATATTTATTCTACCATCTTGACTATTTTCATATTTATTAAAAAGATCAATATTTTCTTTTATTTTTGTACAGTCTTTATCTTCAAGAGTAAGTCCTCTTGAAATTTGCGCTCTCATTTTTGATTTTTCTAGGGCTTTTATAGTTTGATCTTCAAAATAATACATATCTGCAAAACTTGTTGTTCCTGTCATAATCATTTCAGCATGTGATAGAAGCGATGCCCAATAAACATCTTCTGCAATTAATTTATCTTCCAAGGGCCAAATTTTTTCATTCAGCCAAGTCATTAATTCCACATCATCGCTAAAATTTCTAAACAAACTCATTCCAACATGGGTGTGAGCATTTACAAAACCAGGCATAGCAAGATAATTTTTGCCATCTATTTTTTTATCATAAGAAAAATCAATTTTATCATTTGTAATCTTTTTTATTTTTTCATTTTCTATATAAATATTTCCATTTTTTATTACTTCCCCATCTGCCATTGTGAGGATTTTTACATTTTCTATAAGTATATTCATAATAAATAAGAGTAGCTAAAAAGCTTACTCTTATAATTCTCCTATTCTTTCTTTTAATAAGGTATTTATTTGTTGTGGATTAGCCTTTCCTTTAGTTTTTTTCATACATTGACCAACTAAAAATCCAAAAGCTCTATCTTTACCATTTTTTATATCTTCAATTGATTGAGAATTTTCGCTTAAAACTTCTTTAACTACATCTTCTAAGAAATTTTCATCATTAATTTGAAGAAGATTTCTATCTTTAGCAAGTTTTTCTGGATCTTCATTTGATTCGAAAATTTCTCTTAAAAGTTTTTTACCAACATTATTGTTAATTTTATTAGACAAAACTAAATTTATTAATTTAGAGAAATTTTCTACAGATAAATTCATTTGATCTGCTTCAATTTCACTTTCATTTAGCCTTCTTGAAAGCTCACTTAATATCCAGTTTGAAACTTCCTTGGGATTTTTTACCAAATCATTTGTTTTTTCAAATAAATTTGCAAGATTTCTATCGTTTGACAAAAGTCCTGCATCATATTCTGAAAGTTTATATTCTTGCATATATCTTTTTGCTTTTGCTTCAGGCAATTCTGGTAAATTTTCTTTTATTTCATTAATAAATTCTTTGCTAAGCTCAATTCTTGGTATATCTGCTTCTATAGAAAATCTATAATCATTAGCAGTTTCTTTAGTTCTCATAGAAATTGTAGTTTGAGAATCGTCATCCCATCTTCTAGTTTCTTTTACAGATTTTTTACCTTCTTTAAGCATTTTTTTATGTCTATCAGTTTCAAATAAAAGAGCATCTTCGATTGCTTTTATTGAATTTAGATTTTTAATCTCAGATATTGCTGTTTTTTCACCATTATCAAGATTTTCTAAATTTATGTTTACATCACAACGCATTTGACCTTCTGCCATTATACAATCTGAAACTTCCAAAAATCTCAAAGTTTGAGATAATTTTTCTACAAATTCTCTAGCTTGCTTAGCAGATTTTAAATCTGGTTCTGTAACAATTTCAATTAGAGGAAGCCCTGCTCTGTTATAATCCATTAGGGTGTTATTACTTTCATCGTGATTAGATTTTGCAGTATCTTCTTCCATGTGAATAGAATTTAGTCTAATTTCATCTCCATCGCTTAAAATAATATGTCCACCAACAGCATAAGGCTCGTCTTGTTGGGTTATTTGGTATCCCTTTACAAGGTCTGGATAAAAATATTTTTTTCTATCCATTTTCATTGATTCTCTTATTTCACAATCTAGAGCAAGACCTGCTTTTATTGCATATCTTACAGCTTCTTTATTTATTAAAGGCAATGTTCCTGGGTGTCCTAAGCAAATTGGACAAGTGTTTGTGTTTGGAACAGCTCCAAATTCATTTTTACAGGAACAAAACATTTTGGTTTTTGTAGATAATTCAACGTGAATTTCTAATCCTATAATAGTTCTAGTTTTCATTTATTTTCCTTTCGAAAGTTTCGCAAGCATTTATTATATCTTTATCCTTAAATCTATCTCCAATAATTTGAATACTTCCAGATATTCCATCTCTTACTGGAAAAGAAATTCCGCAAGAACCTGTTAGATTTACACAAACATTAAATATATCTGAAGAAAAATCTTTAAGCGGATTATCTGTATAAACTCCTAATTTAGAAGGTAAATCTACAGTTGTTGGAGTAATGAATAAATCATGATTTTCAAAAATATTCTTAAACTCTTCTATGATTAATGTTCTTAATTTTAAACCTTGTTTATAAATTTTTTGATCATCTTCACTTGATAAATACATAGTTCCAAGTGCAATTCTTCTTTGAACATTTTCTCCAAAACCTTCAGACCTATTTTTTATAAATAATTCTTCAACATTCTTATACTCATCAGTTTGGTGACCATATCTAATTCCATCAAATCTTGAAAGATTGCTTGATACTTCAGAGCTCATTACAACATTATAAACTTCGTTTGCGTATTTAGAATATTTTAAACCTATTGGACAAATTTCTGCACCCAATTCTTTTAAAATATTTATTGCATAATTGTAATCATCTTCTACTTCCTTATCTAAATTATAAATATTAGCTTCGTTTTTTATCACTGCAATTTTTTTACCAGAAAAATCAAAATTTTCTTTTTCAAAATTATAAAAATCTAGGCAAGAAGTCATATCTAACTTGTCAGGCGATTGACTTGCATTAGCAATTATTCTCAAATCTTCTACATTTTTTGCAAATAATGAAACTTGATCTAAGCTATTTGCCATAGAAACAACACCATACCTACTCATAAGTGAATATGTAGGTTTATAGCCAATAATACTACAATAACTTGCAGGTTGTCTTACTGACCCACCTGTATCAGTTCCAAGAGAAACTAAAACATCTCCTTTTGCAACACTAACAGCAGAGCCTGATGAAGAACCACCTGGAATTAAACTTTCATCTAAAGGATTTTTTATTGGGCCAAAATATGAAGTTTCTCCAGAGCCTCCCATTGCAAACTCATCCATATTTGTTTTTGCAATAATAATAGCATCTTCTTTTAATAGATTTTCTACAACAGTTGCATTATAAACTGGCTCGAAATCTTCTAACATTTTTGATGCACAAGTTAGTTTCATATTTTTATACGAAATATTATCTTTTACACTTACAGGAATTCCAAATAAAGCTCCAATTTTTTCGCCTTTATTTAATTTTTCATCTAAATATTTTGCTCTATCCAAACTATCTTGTTCATTAAAAGAAATATAAGCATTTAAATTATCATTTTTAATTTTTTCTAATACATTTTTTGTATTTTCATAGACTGAAATTTCTTTATTTATAAATTTATCTATAGTATTTTTAATATCCATAATAGCTCCTTATAATTTCCAATTCAATCTAAAATAACCATATTCTGTATCTTTTGCATTTTTTAGAGCATCTTGTCTATCTAAAGATTTTCCTTCAATATCTTCTCTTAATACAGCCTTATGATTATCTAACATTTCAGTCATTTTTACATCTTCACAATCCACATCAAAAATATGGTCAATAAAATCTAAAATTTTATTATATTTATCAGAAATTATATCAATATCTTGATTTGATAAATCAAGATTTGCTAATTTATAAATTCTTATAACTTCATTTTTGTCCATTTATTCCTCCTCTAATTTTTTTAAAAATTCAAATAATTCTTGATTTTCTAAAATTTTTACACCCAATTTTTCTGCTTTTTCTTTTTTACTTCCAGGTTTTTCGCCACACAAAACCAAATCAGTATTTTTTGATACCGAAGAAGTAACATCTCCATTATTTTTTATAATTAAATTTTTAATATCATTTCTTTTGTAATTTTCTATTGTACCAGTTATAACAATTTTCATTCCATCAAGTGAATTAGATTTTTCGCTAGTGTCAATTGCTTTAATTTTAATCCCCTTAGATAATAAAATATCTAATGATTTTTTGATATTAGAGTCGTTGAAAAAATCAACTATGTCCTCTGCTGTTTTTTCCCCTATATCTTCAATCTCGATTAAGTCCTCTTGCTTAGTTTCTCTAAGTTTATCAAAACTTTTATATTTTTCTGCCAAATCTCTTGCAGTTTTTATCCCTACATTTGGAATTCCAATTGCGTGGATAAAATGATTTAATTCGCAAGATTTGCTATTTTCAATGGCATTTAATAAATTATTGGTCTTTTTTTCTTTAAAAGATTCCAAATTAATCAAATCTTCATAAGTAATATCATAAAGGTCATAGATTTCTTTAATGCCTAATTTATTTATAAATAATTCAATGGTTTTTTCAGACAAACCTTCTATATCCATTGCATCTCTTGATGCAAAATGTACCATTCTAGCTTTTAATTGAGGAGTACATGAAATTGAATTTGGACAATAGATATGAACATTTCCCTCAATTAATTCACTGTGACAATAAGGACATTTATCCGGTTTTTCTATTTCTTTTGTGTTTTCTTGATTTTCATCAACAACTCCCAAAATTTCAGGAATTACATCATTTGATCTTCTAATAAAAACTTTTGAACCAATTTTTACTTTTTTTCTTAAAATATCATCGTAATTATTAAGGGTAGCTCTTTGGACAGTCACTCCAGAAAAGTCAACAGGCTCAAGGATTGCTGACGGTGTAACTTTTCCTGATCGACCTACATTCCACACAACATCTAATAAAGTTGTTGTGTATTCTTCTGGATCATATTTATAAGCAATAGACCATCTTGGAAATTTATTAGTATAGCCTAAACCTTCTTGAGTTTTTACATCATTAACCTTAATTACAACACCGTCTGTCAAAACATCAATATGATGTCTTTCTTCTTTTATAAAATCAATTTCTTTTACTATATCATCAAATTTTTTTATTACTTTTTTATAAGGATAAACTGGAAGTTTTTGTTCTTTTAAAAACTTTAATTTTTCTTCTTCAGTTTTAAAATCAAGACTATTTGTTGAAATTTGATAAAAATAAGCTTTTAAATTTCTTTTTTTTGTTTGACTTGTATCAAGATTTCTTATTGCACCTGCCGCAGCATTTCTTGCATTTTTTAAAGGTATTTCATTTTCTTCATTGTATTTTTTAAGACTAGACAAGGGCATCACAGCTTCCCCTTGAATTTCTAATAATGATTTTTCTTTTATTTTTGTTGGAATGGTTGGAATAGTTAAAACTTGTTTGGTTACATCCTCTCCTTCTATACCATTTCCTCTTGTAGCTGCAGTTTTTAATAATCCATCTTCATAAGTTAAATTTATAGTTAAACCGTCGAATTTATATTCTGTAATAAATTCTAATTCTTCTAATTTATCTTCATGGGTTTTATTATATTGGTCTCTTAATTTTTTAGTTCTTATAAGCCAATCTTTTAATTGAGTTATATTTTGCGATTTATCTTGGGAATATAATCTTGTAATATGAAAATGCTTTTCAAACTTATCTAATATTGCTCCACCAACTCTTTGGGTTGGAGAAAATTCATTTACATAGCCTGTATTTTTTTCTAGATTTAAAAGCTCATCATACAACTTGTCATATTCTCCATCTGAAACTATGGGATTATCTAAGGTATAATAATGATAATTTAATTCATTTATTTTATCAATTAACTCATCTATTTTAATTTTAATTTTATCTATATTATCCATTTTTAAATCCTCTTAATTGGAGCATAGTCTTGGTTTAGCTTTTTTAATCCTTTTTTATCAAAAGCTACAACAAGCTCATTGCCATCATCTGATTTTTTCACTTGAACTATCATTCCCTCTCCCCATTTAGTGTGAATAATTTTATCTCCAATTTGAAAATCTTCTTTTGATGATTCTTTTACAGTATTTTTCTTTAGAACACTCTCTCTTGCCTTATCTCTCATATAAGCTTCATTGCTTTTCATTTTTACATAAGGAGAGTAAGCAGGAGTTTTATCTTGGTAAATTTTTTTGATTGTAGATTTCACTTCATTTAAAAATCTTGAAGGCTTATAATATACAGCCTGACCAAATTGCCTTCTAATTTCTGCACTTGAAAGATATAATTTTTCCATTGCCCTTGTTATTGCAACGTAGCAAAGTCTTCTTTCTTCTTCAATATTTCCCTCATCAAGACTTCTTTTTGATGGGAATAAACCTTCATCCATTCCGACAACAAAACAAACTTTAAATTCAAGTCCTTTGGCTGAATGAATCGTCATAAGAGAAATAGCATCATCACTATTTTCAGTTTTATCAAGATCTGATAAAAGAGATAAATTTTCTAAATAATCATAGATATTATCTTCCGGATTATTTGACTGATATTCTGCGGCTGAGGAAATAAATTCATTTAAATTATCAATCCTTGACCTATTTTCTACAGAATAAGATTCTTCCAAAGCTTTTATGTATCCACTTTTATCAAGTATTTCTTCTATCAATTCCACAATGTCATAGTCTTTGTAATTGTCAAAAATTTCCGCTAATGGATTATAAAATTTTTCACAAGAACTTTTTAATTTTGAAGGAAGATTTGAAAATAAAGACGGATCACAAACAAGCTCTGTTAAAGAAAATCCTAATTTATTTGCTTCTTTTTCTAATTTTTCTACAGTTTTATCGCCTATTCCTTTTTTTGGTTCATTTATTATTCTTTTTAAACTAATATCATCTTTTGGATTTACTAAAATTTTTAGGTAAGAGATAAGATCTTTTATTTCTTTTCTATCATAGAATTTAAGCCCGCCAACAACCTTATAATCAAGTAGATTTTTCATAAGATATTCTTCAAAAATCCTTGATTGAGCATTCATCCTATATAAAATCGCCATATCTTTTAGCTTATATCCATCATTTAATAAGGAATTTATTTCATCTATTACAAATTTTCCCTCTTCTGATTCTACAGAAGATTTTTTATATAAAACTTCTGAGCCATCATTTTTTGATGTCCAAAGATTTTTTTCTTTTCTTTCGTTATTATTTTTGATTAGTTTATTTGCAACATTAATAATATTAGAAGTTGACCTATAATTTTCTTCAAGTTTTATAGTTTTTGCATCTTTAAAATCTTTTTCAAAGTCCAAAATATTATTAATATCAGCTCCCCTAAAACTATAAATTGATTGGTCTGCATCTCCAACAACTCTAACGTTATTGTGACCTTTTCCAATAAATTTAATAAGCTCATATTGGCTTTTGTTAGTATCTTGGTATTCATCTACAAAAAGATATTCAAATTTATCTTGATAGAATTTCAAAGTATTTGAATCTTCAGCAAATAATTCCAAAGTTTTTAAAATCAAATCATCAAAATCTAAAGAATTGTATTCAAATTTTTTCTTTTCATAATTTTTATAAATATTATAATATTCTTCTTGCTTTGCATAAAAAGTATTAATATTTAAAAATTCTTTTGGACTAATTGATTTATTTTTACAATAGCTTATAAGGTTTAAAGCCTCTTTTGGGCTAATATCATCTTTATAATTTAAATCATTAATAATTTCTTTGATCAAGGTTTTTTGATCATTTGTATCATATATAGTGAAATTATTATCATATCCTATTTTATTTATATTCATCCTAAGTATTCTTGCACAAATAGAATGAAAAGTACCAATCCATAAGTGAGAAACATCTTCATCTAACAGATCTGATATTCTTTCTTTCATTTCATTGGCAGCCTTATTTGTAAAAGTTATAGCTAAAATATTAACTGGATTTACATTTTTTTCTTTTATTAGATAAGCAATGCTTGTGGTTAATACTCTAGTTTTTCCACTCCCAGCTCCTGCAACAACAAGCAAGGGACCTTTGTCGTGTAAAACTGCCTCTTTTTGTTTATCATTTAAATTAGATAAGTCCATTTTTCACATCCTTTCATCCTAATAATTATACCACAAGAAACAAAGTAATCTAAAGCTTAAAATTTATCAAAAAAATAAATCAATCAAAAAAAATAATTTTAAAATAAAAAAAACGAATCTATCAAATTGATAAATTCGTCTTAATTTCTAAATTTTTTTAATTTATTTTTTATTTTTTTCTTCTTTTAAATTATTTTCAATTAATTTTTCCAAAACTAAATCATATCCATCAGTTCCATAGTGAAGTGATCTATTTACTCTAGAAATTGTTGCTGTTGATGCTCCAGTTTGTTCTTCTATTTCACTATAAGTTTTTCTAATTTTTAATAATTTTGCAACTTGTAGTCTTTGAGAAATTGATTGAAGTTCTCTTGCTGTGCAAGCATCTTCAAAAAAATCGTAGCACTCATCTCTATTTTTCAACATTAAAATAGCATCAAAAAATTCATCTAATTCTTTACTTTGTAATTTTGAATCTGTCATATTTATCTCCTAAAATAATCCCATGATATTACCATCATCATCAATATCTATATCGTATGCCGCTGGTCTTTTTGGAAGACCTGGCATTGTTAAAATATTTTGAGTTAGGGCTACTATAAAGCCTGCACCTTGATTTAATCTAATATCATTTATAGTAATCTCATATTCGCTATCTGGATTTAAATTTGTTGGATCATCTGATAAGGAATATTGAGTTTTAGCAATACATATTGGTAATTTATCAGAATTTAAATTGTTAATTCTTTTAATTTCATTTAAGGCTTTTTTTGAATATTTTACTCCACTAGCCCTATAAATTTCTTTTGCTATGATTTCAATTTTTTCTTCAATCGGTAATTTTTCATCATATAAAACTTTAAAATCATTTTCGTCTTTACTTTTTTCAATAATATAATTACAAATTTCAAGACATCCTTCAGAGCCTTTGTGGTAAACATCGCATTCAAATGCTTTAAGCGATAAGTTTTCTACGAGATTTTTTAGAGTTTCTAATTCTTTATTTGTATCTTGATCAAATTTATTTATAGCGACAACTATATTTTTTGAAAATTTCTTTAGATTTTCAAGATGAATTTTTAAATTTTCAAATCCTTTTTTTAGACTTTCAATATTTTCTTCATCAATTTTTTTCAAATCTTGTCCACCATGATATTTTAATGCTCTTATTGTAGCTACAACAACTGTCATATTTGGTTTTAGTCCAGCTTGTCTACATTTAATATCATAGAATTTTTCAGCTCCAAGGTCTGCACCAAATCCTGCTTCTGTTACAGCAAAATCTGCCAAAGATAGTGCGGTTTTTGTTGCAATAATTGAATTACAACCATGAGCTATATTTGCAAATGGTCCACCATGAATGATTGCTGGTGTGTTTTCTAAAGTTTGACATAAATTTGGTTTTAATGCATCTTTCATTAATACACAAACAGGACCTGTTGCTTTTATGTCATCAACAGTTACAGCATTGCCATCTGTATCATAAGCTACTATCATTTTTGCAACTTTTTTCTTAAAATCGTAAAGATCATTACTTAGACAAAATACTGCCATCATTTCTGTTGCAACAGTTATATCAAACCCATCTTGTCTTGTAACTCCATCAGTTTTTTTGCCCAAACCTACAACAACTTCTCTAAGAGCTCTGTCGTTTAAGTCAACGCATCTTTTCCATAAAATATTATTTAGATCAATATTTTTTTCATTTCCTTGGTAGATATGATTGTCAATCATAGCAGCTACTAAATTAACTGCACTTGTTATTGCATGAAAATCTCCTGTAAAATGAAGATTTATATCTTCCATAGGAATAACTTGAGAATATCCTGCTCCACAAGCTCCTCCTTTAATTCCAAAAGAAGGTCCCAAAGATGGCTCTCTAAGCACTGAAATAGATTTTTTGCCCAATTTATTTAGTCCCATAGATAAAGCAACATTCATAGTAGTTTTTCCCTCACCAAAAGGCGTTGGAGAAATTGCTGTTACTAAAACAAGTTTTGAATCTTTTTTTTCATCAAAGCATGGATTAATTTTGGCTTTGTATTTGCCATATTTTTCATAATCACTAATTTCAAGATAATTTGCTATTTCTTCAATATCTTTTATCTTTGCTTCTCTAGCAATCTCAATATCTTTTTTCATTTAAACTCCTATAATTATAATTACAATACGTTTTGCTTTTCATGTATATTATATCAACTTATTACATTCAGTGCAATAGTCGATTAAAGCGAATTAAAATTTATTTATTTATCTTTTGTTACACTCTATAATCTTAATGAATGTATTTGCCAAATTTTCATTTCTAGCAAGAAGTGGTCCGTGTAAATAAGATGCAAAAGTATTTTTATATCTAAATCCTTCTGTTAAATCCTCACCATTATTTCCATTGCCTGACACAACACTTGCAAAAGCTTCGTTTTTATCATTTAAAATAGTTATTCCACCGTGGTTTTCGAAACCATGATAAATTTCTCCATTTTGCAAATCTTTAATTTCAATATTTCCAACAAATCTATTTCCATTTTCTTGATTTTTTGTGTAATAATCGAATATTTTTAAGCCTTCAATTTTATTATTGTAAGCATCAAAATAGTATTGTCCCATTAATTGATAGCCACCACAAATCGCTAAAAATAAGCCATTATTTTCAATATATTTTATTAGATTTTCTTTTTTACTTTCCAAATCTTTTTCTACAATTGATTGTTCATAATCTTGTCCTCCACCAAAAAAAACAAAATCATATTTTCTATAATCAAATTCATCTTTTAGACTTACTACTTCAATATTTACTTCGTGACCTTTTTTTTGAGCAAAATATTTTAAAGCCATAATATTTCCTACATCACCATAAGTATTTAATAAATTTCCATATAGATGACAAATATTTATAATCATTTAAGTTTTAGTACCTCCCTAAGTCTTAGCATAGCTGTGTAAGTAGAAAGTATATAAATTTTTTCTGTTGGTTCATTTTTTATATTATCAAAAATTTCATTTTCATAGTCTATTTCTACGATTTCTCTACCATAAATATCAGCTATTTCAAGTCTTCTTTTCATATCAGTTTTTCTAGTTCCTGAAACTTTTATGCTTTTAATATTTAATTTTTTAAGTTTTTCATAATAAGAATCATATATCCAAGAAACGTCAGTCCCATCAGCGTAGTTATCATTTAACAAACAATATAAACTAATTGGCTCTTTTTCTAATAGCATTAGATTAATAATTTGATTTAAGCCTGTAGGATTTTTGACAAGATTTATTATCACTTCTTTATTTTCAATCTTAATTATTTCTTGTCTACCAAATACGTGTTCTTGAAATTTTAAGCCTTCATAGATTTTTTCATAAGGGATTTCCAATTCTTTAGCAAGAGCTATTGCACTTAACGCATTATAAATATTATAAAATCCTCCAATTTGAGTTTCATAAATTTCTCCATTTACTTTAAATTTTGAAAAATTTGCATCCATAGAAATAATCTCTCCAATATTATAAGATAATTTAGGAGAATGAAAATCACATTCTGGACAAGAAAAATCTCCCAAAGAAGAATAATTAACTAATTTATATTTTAAAATTGAATTACATTTTGGACATAAAATTCCATCACTATTAAATTCTGCCTCAAGATTATAAGAATTAAATTCTTTATCATCTTCTCTTATTCCATAATAAATAAGCTCATATTTTTTTAACTCATCGTATGAAAAAATTGGCAAATCTCCATTGGCAATTATTTTTACATCTCTACATTCGCTAAGTCCATCCATAATTTTTTTATAAACATTATAAATTTCTCCAAACCTATCCATTTGGTCTCTAAAAATATTGGTTAAAATAACATAATCTGGTTTTAAAAATTTACTTATCCTAACAAGATTAGCTTCATCTACCTCCAAGATTGCAAGTGCATTTTCATTTTTAGGAATATCCAACAAAACTGTTATTATACCTTGAATCATATTAGAACCAGAATCATTTGTAAAAACATTTTTATAGTGCTTTCTCAAAATATTTGTAACAAAATGAGTTGTCATAGTTTTCCCATTAGTACCAGTTACAAAAATAAATTTTGTATTTTCGCTTAAAGCATCCAAAATATCATTATCTAAATTATAAGCGATTTTCCCTGGCAAGCTTGTAGCTTTATGATTTGTAAGTTTTAGTAAAAATTTACTAAATTTTGCAATTTTAATAATTAATTTATCTTTTATATTCATAAAATAAATTATATCAGATTAAAGGCTAATAAGTCTATAAAATTTTTATTCAAATTATTTTAAATAATAAAAGAGTTAAATTTATTTTTAAAATTAAATAAAAAAATAGACTAAAACTTTTAGTTTAGTCTATTTTTCCTGAAGAATATTTCTACAAACTTCTCTCATCATATAATCTACCTTATTTGACCATTCTGGATCACTAGCATATAACTTTCCTATAGATTTTGTAGATATTCCATTATAATATTTTCCATCTTCACTTAAATAATTTTCTTTTAGAAATTTAGCAACGTGATCTATTGATTCGCCCTTATCTTTAAAAGTATTTGCACTGTTAATAGGATCTTGGTCGATAGCATTAAAGCCAAATAAATTATTTTTTGTTTTAGCAAGGTATGAATGACCATTTCCAGTTTCGTGTTTTGCCATTCCCATCAATAAAATCGCATTTACTTCATACTTTTCTTCTGCTTTTTTGAAATCTTTTCCAAGACCTTGTAAATTTGTATTTTTAAGACCATATTCAAGTTCCTCAGCAGTTAAATTAGTTTTGTTTGTTAAATATAACATTGATGCTTTGCTTAAATCATCAGATCCTTTATCGTTTAGTTCTTTATAATCTTTTTCTAATTTTTCAAATCTTTCAATTCTAGATTGTCTTAAAGTTAAGGTTTCATTGCTAATTTCATTTACTCCGTTAATCAAGCTATCTCTTTTACCTTTGTTTTTTGCAGCTAGAGATGATTTTTCCAATCCTGTTGAAATAACTAGCACAAGAACAATAGCTAAAAAAGATAAAAATGAAATTTTAAATCTATTTTTTTTCATCCTTTATCTTCCTTCTTTCATAAATAAATAGTAACAAAACAATTACAACTACTATATCATTTCTCATGCTAGATTGCAAATTTTATTTTCTAGAACCTGGTTTTACAGCTGGTGTATCTTTTAAATCTTCTGGTAAATTATCAGGATCATAAGTTTCAATGTTAAGCTCAGTTGCAGATAATAATTTTAAACCATTAATTTCTTTTTTTCCAGATCTATTTACTATTGATGTTAAAGCATTTACTTTTGCTCCATAGCTTTCAATTACATCAACAGTTTCAAAAGAAGATTTTCCTGTTGTAACTACATCTTCAACTATAATTACATTCATGCCTTCTTTTATTTCAAATCCCCTTCTTAAAGTCATAATATTATCTACTCTTTCTGTAAAAATTGCATTAACTCCCAAAGCTCTTGCAACTTCATAAGCTATAATTATTCCGCCCATTGCAGGTCCTACACACAAATCTACTTTTATTCCAGATTCTTTTATTTTTTCAGCAATTATTTTTGAAACTTCTTCACAATAAACTGGGTTTTCTATTAATTTTGCGCATTGAATATATTTTTTTGAATGTTTTCCACTTGATAATAAAAAATGTCCTTCTAGTAGTGCATCAGATTTTTTTAATAATTCAATTGTTTTATCCATATCTTCTCCTATATAATTTTTCTTATTTCTTCTAGCGAATTTAAATTTTCTTTTTGCATATATTTTTCTAAATCATCAACTATATTTATCATTGTGTTAAAATCTACAAAATTACTTGTGCCAACTTGCACTGCACTTGCTCCTGCCATAATAAATTCTAAACAGTCCCTGTAATTTGAAATTCCACCCATACCAATTATTGGTAAATTTGTAGCATTACTTGCTTCATAAACCATTCTTAAAGCAATTGGTTTTATACAAGGTCCAGAAAGACCTGCAGTTTTATTTTCAAAAACAGCTTTTTTATTATCAACATCAATTGCAAGGGCATTAAAAGTATTTACTAGAGAAATACAATCAGCTCCTGAATTTTCTGCAATTTTTACAAATTCTTTTATATCTCCAACATTTGGAGAAAGTTTTACCATCAAAACTTTTTCTGTACTTTTTCTTACCTTTTCTATAACTTCACAAGCTTTTTTGGGATTTGTTCCAAAAGCCATTCCACCTTCCTTTACATTTGGGCAAGAAATATTTAATTCAATTATTGGGACAGATGTTTTATCAAGCAAGATTGCTCCCTTAACATATTCATCTACACTGTGCCCCCCAAGATTTGCAATTGTTACAGCATCTTTCGTTTCCAAAAATTGCAATTCTTCTTTTATAAAATATTCTATTCCAGGATTTTGAAGTCCAATTGAATTCATAATTCCAGCAGCAGTTTCATAAATTCTTATTCCCTTGTTTCCCAAATTTTTATGTAGGGTTAGTCCTTTTGAAGAAATTCCTCCAAGTTTATTTATATCAATATAGTCTGCAAATTCTTTTCCAAAACCAAAAGTTCCACTTGCAGCTATGACTGGATTATTAAATTCAATTCCACAAATATTAACTTTTAAACTCATTAGAAAATCTCCTTTGAATCAAAAACAGGACCATCTTTGCAAACTCTTATAAAATCGCCTTTTACATTTTCTACTGTGCAACCAAGACATGCACCAATTCCACAAGCCATGTGGGCTTCCATTGAAATTTGAATTTCAGAATTTTTATTTTTATGTGCCAAAGTTTTTAGCATTTGATTTGGGCCACAAGCATAAATTACATCGTATTTTTCTGTATCAATTTTTTCTGTTATAAAAATTTTATCTTTTTTATCGATAGTTACAGTTGTAGAATTTACATAATCTTTAAAATAATCTGTAAAATATTCTTCATCACTAAATCCCGCGTAAAAATCCGCCTTTAAATCTAATGATTTTGCCAAATATAAAAGTGGAGCTATTCCAATTCCACCAGCAACTATTGCAGATTTCTTTCCTTGTTTTATTTCAAATCCATTCCCCAAAGGTCCTAATATTTTTACTTTTGAACCCTCTTTTAAATCACTTAAAATTTTTGTTCCAACGCCTTTTACTTGGTATAAAAAAGACATAGACTCATCATCTTGGTCACAAACACCAAAGGGTCTTGAAAGAAGGGGCGAATTTCTAAAGCTATCGCATCTTAACATAAAAAATTGACCAGCTTTTGCATTTAATTTGGTTTTTATTTTACAAAAATAAATATCATCCTTTATTTTTTTATTAAAAATTATAGAAGCTTCCCTATAAGATTCCATTATCTTGGATTTCCTTTCTAGTTTCTATACATTTTTCTCTTGCATAATATCCTATTTTATCTTCCCCATCATCATAGTTTAAATAATTTTTAAGAATTGCTCTTGAAGAATTTACAACTCCTCCGTTTAATGAATTTAACAATTTATAAACATTTAAAGAATCGGCTTTTTGTGCTCCAAAACCTGGAATCAAGAAAAACATATTCTTATATCTTTGTCTGATTTTTTCAACTTCTTCTTTGTGAGTTGCACCAACTACAAGTCCAATAGGTCCGTATCCTGAATTATCAATCAATTTATCATTTAATTCTTTTAATTTATCTCCAATTGTATAAAATAATTCGCTGTCATCTTTTAATCTTAGGCATTCAAAATCATTTGCTCCTGGATTTGAAGTCCTTAAAAGAACAAACACTCCTTTATCTTTATTTTTTATAAATTCAAGATATGGAGAAATTGAATCCATTCCCATATAAGGATTTAAAGTTATAAAATCAGCCTCAAAATCTCCAGAAAAATGTGCTTTTGCATATTGACTTGCACTTTGAGCAATATCTGATCTTTTTACATCAGCAATTGATAACAAATCATTTTCTCTTAAATATTTTAAAGTATTTTTGTAAGCAAGCATTCCTTCAATACCGTATGATTCGTAGTAGGCAATTTGAACTTTATAAATTGCACAAACATCTTTTGTATTGTCAATAATTTCCTTATTGAAATCAAATAATTGTTCGCTTACACTTTTATTTTTCTTCATTTTTTCTGGAATATAATCTAGTGATGTATCAAGACCAACGCAAACAAATCCATTTTCTTCGATTTTTTTATAAAGTCTTTCCATTAAGGTCATATTTCAAAATTCCTTTCTTGTAAACTCTTACTATTTGTCCTTGGAGTTTTTGATTTATAAATAATGAATTTTTTGATTTTGATAAAATATCTTCTTCTTTATATTCATATATTTTATCCAAATCTATAATAGTAAAATCAGCCATGTATCCTTCTTTGATTTTTCCTTTTTTTATTTCAAGAAGTTTTGAAGGATTTGTTGACATTACCCTGATTAAATCATTTAATGAAATAATTCCAGATTTTACTAAAGTCATATAAGAAGTTGAAAAAGCTGTTTCAAGTCCAATAAAACCTGGCTTGCCATTTTCTTTTTCCTCCTTTGAATGAGGTGCATGGTCTGTAGCTATACAATCAACATATCCTTTTTTTATCATATCTAATAAGGCCAATCTATCTTTTTCTTTTCTAATTGGTGGATTTACTTTTAAATCTTCTCTATCAGAAAAATATATGTGATGAGGTGTTACTTCGCATGTAATTTTCGCTCCCAAATCTTTAAAATATCTTATTGCCTCAATTGCTCCTTTTGTAGAAACGTGAGAAAAATGAATTGGCATATCCATCTTATAAGATAAATAACAATCTCTCAAAGTCATCACATCTTCTGCTATTTCATAATCATATTTTGAAATTTCCTTACATTCTTCATGCAAGGTAAATTTTAAATTATTTTTCTTTGCGATTTTTATAGCTTGATACATGGAAAAATCATCATCAACGCCCTTACCATCATTTGACAAGAACAATAGTCCTTCTGGTAAATCTTTTAAATGAGATAGGTCATCGCTTTTAAAATCTTTTGTTATTGAATAAACTTGTTTTATATCTATTAAATCTAAATCTTTTGCTCTTTTAACAATATCTTCATATACTTCTTTGCTTGATACAATTGGATTTGTATTCGGCATTAAATTTACAGTTGTATATCCACCTTTTAACGCTGTCATTGATCCTGTTTTTAAATCTTCTTTGTAGGTAAATCCAGGATCTCTAAAATGAGTATGCATATCCACAAAAGAAGGAACCAAGACAAGACCATTACAGTCTATAATCTCAGTTTCCTCATCAGATTTAAATTCAGTTGTTATAAATCCATCTTCTACAAAGATGTCCCTTTTTGATATATTTATATCATCAATGGCAACAAGATTTGTAAAAATTTGTTTCATTATTCCTCCACATCATATATGTGATCGCAATAAGCACATTTGTACATTTTTTCTTTTTTATCTATCAATATAAATTTGCTTTCAATATTTCTTTCTGTGGTTGATACGCAAGTTGGATTTTGACATTTTAAAATTCCCTTGCTAACTTCAGGTAATTCTAATTGTTTCTTTTCTACAACTTTTTCTTCTTCAATAAAGTTTACTGTTGCACTTGGGTCTATTATTGATACAGCATCTAAATTAATATCTAAGTTATTTGCAATTTTTACTATATCTTTTTTTCCTTGAGAGGAAGAGTTTGCGTTTAATATTAGGGCAACTTCATCATCAAGTTGGTCTAGATTTAAAAGATTAAAAATTTTTATTCCTAATCCTGGTTTAATATGGTCTATTACAATTCCATTTTTTAATGAAGTAATCTCAATCATTATTAGCCTCCAATAATTTTATAATTAGTGCCATTCTAGCATACATTCCGCATTTAACTTGTTGGAAATATAAAGCTCTAGGATCATCATCCACATCTTTGTCAATTTCATTTACTCTTGGAAGTGGATGTAGGATTGCAAGATCTTTTTTTGCATTTGCTAATTTTTCTCTATTTAATACGTAAGAATCTTTTAATCTTGTATATTGGTTGTCAGAGAAAAATCTTTCTTTTTGAATTCTTGTCATATACAAAATATCTAGATCATCTATTGAATTATCTAATGATCTTTTTTCAACATAGTCTATATTATTTTTTTCAAAAACACTTTTTTTAATGTAGTTAGGAAGTTTTAATTCTTCTGGAGAAATTAGAACATATTCATTATTATCAAATAAGGTCATAACTTTAAGTAAAGAGTGAACTGTTCTTCCATATTTTAAATCTCCACAAATTCCTATCTTTAATCCTTCAAGTCTTTTTTTATAAGTAGAAATTGTCAAAATATCTGTAAGAGTTTGAGTTGGATGTTGATGTCCACCATCTCCTGCATTTATTATTGGACAATCTGATGTTTCTGATGATAATTTTGCAGCTCCTTCTTGTGGATGGCGCATAGCAATTACATCAACATATTGGCTTACAGTTCTAATTGTATCTTGTAAGCTTTCTCCCTTAGCTTGGCTTGATGCTTTTGGATTTGAAAATCCTTCAACACTTCCTCCAAGTCTTAACATTGCTGATTCAAAAGAAAGTCTTGTTCTAGTAGAAGGCTCAAAAAAAAGAGTCCCTAATAACTTTCCATTACAATAATTGGAAAATTTTTCAGGACTCTTCATTATGTCTTCTGCTAAATCAATTATTTCAAGTAAATCATCTTTAAACAAATCTTCTGCACTTAACAAATTTTTAATCTTTAGCATTTGACACTCCTTTTTTTGTTTTTACTATTATACCAAAAGCATATAGACTCGTCAATAATTATTTACGTTTTTCGATTAACTCGTTAATTGATTCATTTGTCACATTTTTTCTATCAATTTCAAATTCATCTAGAATTTCTTCCATTAAATTTACATTTGTAAACTCAATTTCCATATAAGGATCAGGATAAACATCTTTAGACCAAATATCTATATCAAATCTTTGTCCCCTATAATTATAAGAAATTCTTTTTTTATCGCCAACATATCTTTCAACCAATCCAATTTCTTCTAAAATTTTTATCATATTTGAAGTTGAATTTATTGTTGTAGTGTATTCATTATTTACTCTTATATTATCTTTGTTATCAACAACTTCTTTAAAGGTTAGCTCTGTTGCTTCTCTTTTATCATCTACAGTTTTTTCTCTAATTCTCAAATAACCATTAGAAAATTCTTTAGCGTTTTTTGGAGCAAAGGTATGATTTTTTTGAATTTCTACTCCCAAAAATTCTGCACCTTTAGCTTTTAATTTTTCTTCCATTTCTTCGATATTAATATTTAATACCTTGATTTCTAATTCTCTATCCATTAACTTATCCTTTCTGGCAAAAAATTTATATAATCTCCTGCCACACATTTTATTTCTATACCATCTACTATACCTTCAAAAATTTGTTTATGCCCTGGTCCATGTAGATGTCCATACAATACACATTCTACTTGATACTCTTTACAAATTCCAAAAAATTCATTCAAAGATTTATCGCTATTAAGAGGTGGATAATGTAATATTACAATTTTTTTATTATTTGTCTTACTAGAGTCCAATGAATTTTTAAGTCTTTGTAGCTCTCTTTTAAAAATTTTCTCATCGTGTTCTGTAAATTCACTATTATCCCTGCTAATCCATCCTCTTGTTCCGCAAATTTCATAGCCTTGTTCAAAAAAAGAATTATTTTGCAAAAATTTAATAGATTTTAAATCTAATTCATTGAGTTTTTTTAAGGATGACCACCAATAATCATGATTGCCTTTTAGCATTATTTTATTTCCGTTAAGATCATCGATTTTTTTAAGATCAATGTAGGCATCTTCTATATTCATAGCCCAAGAAATATCCCCCACAATCAAAACTGTATCATCAGAATTTACAATCTTATTCCAATTGTTAAATATTTTTTCTTGATAATTAAGCCATGATTTTCCAAATACTTCCATGGATTTTTCTTCTGTATAATCAAGATGTAAATCTCCTATTGCATATATCATACTTGCTCCATATTTTTTATATCTATATTAATAGCCTCTGCATCCAAAATATCTTTTTCTCTTTTGTGACATGTAAAATAAATAATTTGAAATGTATTTGATAAATCCAACAAATTTAACAAAGCCATCCTCAACCTATCATTGTCATAATTTATAAAAGCATCATCAAAAATCAAAAATAAATTATCTAATAATTCTTCACAAAGAGCAAATCTTAGAGAAAAATTAACTTGGTCAAAAAAACCTATTGAGACTTTATCAATATCAATTATTTCATTATCAGAACTTATTATGATAGGCTCTAGGTTTTTATCAAAATCAATTTTTTTATATTTCCCCTTTGAAATTTCTCTAATTATTTGACTAATAAATTGAGATAGAATTTTTTTATTATAAATAAATTTATCCTTGTTTGAACTTATAATATCTATAGCTTTATTGCACGCAGAAATTTCTATTTCTAAATTATTTAATTTTTCCTTTAATTGATTAATTTCATCAATCAAATCAACTTCTTTTGATATTTTTTCCTCAACACTTACAAGCTTTTTTTCAAGTTTTAAATTATCATCTAAAAGTTTATAATATGAATTTTCGTAAAATTTAATTTTATTTTCTAATTTCAAAATATCAATTTCATCACAAGAAAAATTAATAGGCACATCATATTTTTCCTGTTTTTGAAGAATTTTTAAAATTTCTAAGGTCTTATCTCTTTCTATAATTAATTTTTCATAGTCTTTGTATTTGTTTTTTGCATTTTGATAAGAAGATTTAGAATTTACAGAAATTTTAGAAAATTCATTTTTTATTTTTATATTTAAATTGCTAATCTCTTCTCTGCTATTTATATTTAAAATTTTACCTTTAAAAAAATAAAATAAAAAAAGTGGAAGTAGGAGTAATAAGATAAAATATTTTTTTGTAAAAATTGATACAAGTAAAATTATAAATCCTATTATAAAATAAAATAAATTTATCTTATTATCTTTTTTATTTTTATAAAAATCATCCTGCTTTTCCAAAAGCTTATCAAGATTATCAAAAAATACTTTGTCAATTCCTGAAAATTCCTTATATTCTTCTAATTTTTTATCAATTATTTTAAGCTGGTCTTTCCTTGATTTTTCTTCAATATAATTAGAATTTGCTTTAAATTTTCTGTAATTGTCCCTATCAATTTTTGATTTTTTGAGTTTTTCTTCTAATAGTTTTATTTCTTCTCTTTGTCTTTTCAAATTTATTATGTCATTATTATAGGATTTTCTAAGATTTCTAATATTATCCAATTTATCATTTTTATTTTCCAATTCTTTTAAAGTTTTTGCATAAGGCTTTGTATATGCCCTTGAACTTCCAATTTTATTTAGCCAATCTTTTATATTATCAATAGCTTTTAATTGAGAAAAAATTATATCATTTGAAGGATTTTTTAAAAAATCTATTACAACTTTTTTTGAATTCTTATCGAAACTTTGAAGTTGGTAATTGTTTGCTATACTCTTATACAAAGAATAATTTAATTTTAAAAAATATTCTCCAGGGAAATTCAAATTTGATTTTTTGCTCAAGATTTCTTTTTTCAAAGACAAGTTATATATTTTATATGAACCATCATCAAAATTTCTTTCTATCCTAAAATCCTCATCATTAGATGATAAGATCAAATTTCCAAAATATTTATAAGAGCCTAAAGGTTTGTATTTTTCTTTTTTATAGGAGAAATGCCTTTTATTATTTCCATCATCAAAACTATAAAATACTCCTTCAATAAAATCAGAAATTGTAGATTTACCACTTTCATTATCCCCATAAATCAAATTGAAATTTTGATTTAATTTTATGGATTTATTTTGAAATTTACCAAAAGAAATTAAATTCAACTCTTTAATAAAAATCTTGCTCATCCTTGCTCCTCAATATGGCATCAAAGCCAATTTCCAAACATCTTTTATTAATAGGATCTTCCATATCCAAATCTTTAACATTTTTATAAAAATCTCCAAGCAAAGAAGATTCGTAAATTTTTCCTAAATTTTCATAATAATCTATGCTTTTTTCCCTATTAATTTTAAGATAAGTAATATCTAATTTTTCCTTTAAACCTTTCTCATCAAAAGCAAATTTATCATAATTTGATAAATTTATTGATAAAAAATTATATTTTTTATCCAAAAGATTTGCCAAATATTTTTCTAATCCATAAAAATTTTCAAAATTGTTTAAGTCAATTTTTAAACTTTTAAAACTCATTTGTGAAGAATCTATAAAATTTATGCCATAATCATCTACTAAATTATAGCCAAAATCGCCCTTATCTTTAAAGCTAACAGGTTCTATACTTCCTACATAAAAAATATTTTTAAAAAACTCTTCTCTTTTGTGAATATGACCTAAACCAACATAATCAAATTTAAGATTTTTTATTTTTTCCAAATCTAAATTCATATAAGTTGAATTATTTTGATTAAATTCCCCATGACCTAAAAAAATATTATAAAAATTGTAATCAAGCCTTATATTATAGTTAAAATTTTTATCAAATATCCTATCATTATAAGAAATTCCATAAATTCTCACATTTTCATATTCAAAAAAGTCAAATTTTTTACTAGAAAATATGTGAAGATTTTTAGGTTTATCTAAGAAAAATATTTCATTTTTTGAATCTATATAATCGTGGTTTCCGCAAAGATAATATATATTTTTGGAAAATTTTTCAAATATTTCAAATAATTTTTGATAATCCTTTAGACTAAAATAATCTCTTTCAAAAAGGTCTCCCGAAATTAATAAGAAATCTACATCTTTATTTTCATTCAAAATTTTTTCAAAACTATCCCATTTTATTTTTCTTATTAGCTTGCTATATGAACTATCAAAATCCAATTTATCAGCCAAATGTATATCAGAAATATGGATAAATTTCATATCAAATTCACACACTCAATCATTGTTTTATTTTCATTTATGTCAAAAACTGTAATAGAACCATTATCAATCCAAAAATTTTTGAAATTATTTAAATCTTTTAAGACTGTAAACAAACTTGATCTAATTGCAATTCCATGACTTACACACAAAATATTTCCATCATAAGTAGATTTTTCTTTTATAAAATCATTTATCCTTTTTATCAAATCTTCAACGCTTTCTCCATTAGGATATTTAGTTGAGTAAGGATTATTTTTTAAATTTTCATAGAAATCTTTATATTTTTCTTTTGTTTCTATAACTTTTTGTCCCTTAAAATCCCCAAAATCTAATTCGTTTAATCTTTCATCTTCAATAAATTCATCAAAGCCCAAATATTTTGCAGTTTCTTGACTTCTTAATAATTTTGAAGTGAAGACCTTATCTATTTTGTAATTTTTTAAATTTTTTTTGCTTTTATCCAAATCAATATAAGCTTTTTTTGAAAGTTTTGTCTTAGGAGTTGAAAATTTTAATTCTTTATTTGATTCTGTTAATCCATGCCTTAAAAATATTATTTTCATATTATCACCTATTTTATTATAACATATAAAAAAAGCAGGCTCGAATGCTTTTTATTCGCCTGCTTTCATTGCTTCTGCCATATTTATTTTTTTTAATTTAAAATGAACAATTAACATTATCAAAAATGATGTAAATAATGTTATAAAGGCAGAAAATATATATGATGATAAATGAGTTTTGTAAGAAATAAAAATTCCATCTGGTGCTGCTACAATCAAAACATATCTTAGCATAATATATCCCAAAACATATCCAAGAATAATGCCAAAAAATGTCAAAATATATGTTTCCCTATAAATATAGGAAGTTGTTTCTCTAGGATAAAATCCCAAAACTTTTGTAGTAGCAAGTTCTTTTTTTCTCTCGCTCACATTAATATTAGTCAAATTATACAAAACTACAACAGCAAGTAGCATAGAAACCACAGTAATAATTCCAATTACTAGATTTAAATTTGCCATTAAAGTGTCCATCGTTTCGTAAAATTTACTTGGCTCTATAATAGTTTGACTTATTTTATTTTCCAATATTTTATTTTTGATTTGACCGCCTGCTTTAATAAGATCAGCATTTGCAATAAAATCTTTGCCAAATTTATTTTTATATGCATCTTTTGTCATATAAATATAATCATCAATATAATTTTCGGCAATATCTTTAATGTCCATTTCTACTATTTTATCATCTAATTCAAATTTTAATTTTTTGTTTGATTTTAAATTATTTGATAAATTTTTACTAATTACAACTTTATTATTATCAAGTGAAATTTTTTTCTTATTTTTATCCCTAATTTTTATAAAATCATCTATTTTTTCTTTATCATCAAAAACGATTAAATTAACTTTTTTATTTTTATCTTTCAAACTTACATCTACATTCTCATAGATAATTTTCATAGATTCTGTGTTTTTTAAAATATTTTCGTAAGATTTTTTATCTTCTATTTTGGCATTTTTATCAAAAATTGATATAAAATCATATTTTGTAATTTCTTGTTTTTGCAATTTAGATGTATCTTTAACAGAATCAATCATAGCAAAACCAAAAAATAAAAGTGCAGTACAACCACCCACTCCAAAAATCGTCATAAACATTCTAGATTTATACCTAAATAAATTCCTAAATGTAATTTTTGTCATAAAAGATAGCCTATTCCAAATAAATTTTATTTTCTCAAGAAATATCCTAGATCCATTTTTTGGAGCTTTAGCTCTTAATAAATCTGCTGTTTGCTCTTTTACTTCGCTTATGCTTGTAAAATAAACAGTTAGTGAAATTAAAAAAGTAGATAAAAATATAGTAAATAAAATTATCCAAAACGAATTTATAAATTCCAAATCTAAAACTCTAAATCCAGTTGAATATGCTTTAAAAATAACTTTACAAACTATATATTTTCCAATTAATGAACCGATTAAAGAACCAAAAATCGTAGGAATTAATCCGTAAATAAAAAATTTTCGACCAATATCAAAATTAGAATAACCCAAAGCTTTCAAAGTTCCATTTTGTATTCTTTGTTCTTCAATATATCTTTTTATTGTTGTAAGAGAAACAAGAAGGGCGATAAAATAAAAAAATGTTGGAAAAACTTTTGATAATTCGTCCATATTTAAACTATTTTTGTAATAGCTATCGATAGATTTATTTAAAAATATGTTTTCAAATTCATAAGTAGGGTCAATTAAATTTACCAAATTTTCTCGAGCCTCATCAATTTTTTCATATCCATTTTTAATTTTATTTTTAGCTTTTTTTTCTTCGTCTTCAAACTTTTTATTTGCCTTATCAAGCTCACTTTCTTTTTCTAAAAGTTCATTAAAAGCAAACTTTAACTTTTCTTCTCCCTTAATTTTCTCATCATCTAATTTTCTTTTTCCATTTTTATAAGAAATCAAAGCAGACTTTAATTTTTTTTCATTATTATCAAGTTCTATCTTGCCTTGTTTTAATTTATTTGATGCATTGATTTTTTCTTTTTCAAATTTCTCTTTTGATAGCTTATACAAAATATTTTTTTCATCCAAATCTTCTTTTGCTTTATCCAATTTTTTCAAATTTTCATTTATTGGCTCCATAGCCTTTTGGTAAGCTTCATCATATTTATTTTTATTTGATAGATATTCTTTATTTAACTTATCTAATATAATTTCACTTTGAGAAATTTTAATATTTAAATCTTCTTTTTCTCCATTTAAAGAAAGTAATTCTTTTTTTATATTTTCAATTTCTTTTTTATTTTCTTCATTATCACTCAAGTTTAATAATACTTCTAATTTTTTCTTTAAATTTTCTATTTTTAAATTTATTTCATTTAATTTAGATTTATAATTTGTTAGATTTGTATTTTCCTCATTTTTTTTATCTTCTAAATTTTTAAGCATAGATTTTTTTTCTAAAAAAGAATTTTCAATTAAAGACTTACTTGAATTTATCTTTTTATAATTTTTATCAATTTCTTCATAAGCCTTATCTATTTTTTCTTTTGAATCGTTTAATTTTTCTTCATTTTTTTTCATTTGCTCATTAAAAGAAAGAAAATTTTTATTGTAGCTTTTTTTACCACTATTTAATTTAGAAAATCCTTGGTCAATTTGTTTTTTTGATCCGCCTAACTTTTCATAGGCATCGTTAATTTTAACCTTAAATTCATCTTCTGCCTTGTTATATGAATTTATACCATCTAACAATTTTTCGTTTGCATCTATAAGTTTATCTTTTTGTTCTTGTAATTTTTTCTCACTAGAAGAGAGTTCATTTTCTTTTTCATTAAGTTTTTTATTAGCATCAGCTTTTACTCTTTTTAAAACTTGACTAGGTCTGTTTTTAAAATCCTTTTTTAGACTTTCTCTTTTTTCTTTTACGAAAGATTTATATTCATCAGAAAATCTATCCATATTTTTTGTTTTTTTATAGCTAATATCTACTTCACTAATCTCATCAGTTTTAAAATTATCTTTGTTTATATAAGCAAAAGAAAAAACCATTTCTTTTCCCTTATAAGAAACATCCCTTACTTCATCCATCAAATATTCAGAAGAATTTGCAAAACCTACGACCTTATACTTTTTATATTTTAGTAAATCATCTAATTTATCATCATCTATTGACTTAAAATATATATAATCGCCTAGTTTATAATTTTTTTTCAATAATTCATCTAAAATTATTTCTTCATCATTTTTGATTTTTCTTCCCTTTATTATATTTAATTTTTCAATATCTTTATCATAAGATTTTACAGAAATAAGCTTATCTTTGGCATATAAATCCAAATTTTTTTTATAAGCAAGCTTATCAATATCCTCATCCTTTTCAATAATTAACTTATCTTCGTTTTTAATTCCATAAGTTGCTTTAATAATTATATCTGGATGTTTATTTTTATTTAAAGTCTTATTTAGTGTTTTTCTCATTGAAGGCCCTGTCATAAAAAGGGCAACAACAACCATAGAAGCAAGCATTATCATAACAAAAATCGAAAAAATCTTGCCTTTGGTTTGTTTTATATCCCTAAAAATTGACCTATAATAATTATTTTTTTTCATTTTACCACTCTATATTTTCAACATTTTCTGGATTTTCATTGACGTAAGAATTTACAATTGTACCATCTTTTAGCTCAAAAACCTTATCTGCTATATCTTTTATTGCACCATTATGAGTTATAATAATTACAGTAGTGTTTAAATTTTTTGCAGTATCTTGCAATAATTTCAAAATTGATTTTCCTGTTTTATAATCCAAAGCTCCTGTTGGCTCATCGCACAATAAAAGTTTTGGGTTTTTGGCAATTGCTCTAGCAATTGCTACTCTTTGTTGTTCCCCACCTGAAAGTTGAGAAGGAAAAGAATTCTTTCTATGAGAAAGTCCTACCTCATCCAAGGCTTTTTCAGCATCCATATTATCTTTTGCGATTTCACTAGCAAGCTCAACATTTTCGATACTTGTAAGATTTGGTATTAAATTATAAAATTGAAAAACAAAACCTACGTCATCTCTTCTATATTTGGTCAATTCTTTTTCATTCATTTTTGCTAGGTTTTTCTTATCAACAATTATTTCTCCATCACTTAAAGTATCCATTCCACCAATTAAATTTAAAAGCGTAGTCTTTCCTGCTCCGCTTGCTCCTACAATTATAACAAGCTCGCCTTCATCTATATTTAAATTAATATTATCATTTGCAACAATCTTATTTCTACCAACTTCAAAATACTTGTATACATTTTTTAATTCTATATATGCCATATCATTAATAATTTTTGAGTGCTCTTTCTATTTTTCTTTTAGCATCATTTTTCTTTATAGTTTCTCTTTTATCATAGATTTTTTTACCCTTTGCAAGAGCAATTTCCGCCTTAATAAGTCCTTCTTTTAGGTAAATTTTATTTACAATCATAGTATAACCTGCTTGAGAAACTTTTCCAATTAATTTATCAATTTCTTTTTTATGAAGCAAAAGCTTTCTAGTCCTAATTGGATCAATATTTTTTTCGTAGGATTGTTCATAAGGTGTAACATTCATATTATAAATAAATAATTCTCCCTTATAATCCCCAACGTGAGATTCCTTTATCGAAACTTTTCCTTCTCTTATACTTTTTACTTCATTTCCCTTTAATTCAATTCCAGCCTCATATTTTTCTTCCAAAAAATAATCATGTTTTGCTTTTTTATTATTAGCTAAAATTTTCAAATTCTTCCTCCAACAAATCGAAATCTATATTTCTTTTTTCAAGATCTACATTTTTAACTTCAATCAAAACTTTTTGTCCAATTTTATATCTTTTATTATTATCTCTATTTACACAAGATAGCTTTTGTTCAATATATTCAAAATGATCGTAAGAAAATTTATACATAAAACATCCTTCAACCGTATTTTCAAGTTCAATAAAAATCCCAAAATCTGTTATTGATGAAATAATTCCTTGAAATTTCTCTCCAATATATTTTTTCATATATTTACACTTGTATAAATCTTCTACATCTCTTTCACATTCTTCGCTATTTCTTTCTGTAATTGACAAGTGTTCTGCATTTTTTTCTAATTGTTTTTCTAATGATGATTGGCTTATATTTTCCAATTTATTATCAATAAAATCTTTTACAAGCCTATGAACAATTAAATCAGGATACCTTCTTATTGGAGCTGTAAAATGTGTATAATATTTTGTTGCTAACCCAAAATGAATATCCCTATAATTTGTATATTTAGCTTTTCTCATTGTCCTAAGCATCAACATATTTACAAGACTTTCATCATCTTTTCCTGAAACTTCTTTTAAAATTTCTTGGAAATCTTTTGGATGAAGTTCTTTTCCCTTAATATTATAGCCTAGGGTGTTTAAAATATTTTTGAAAGATTCTACCTTTTCATCTTTTGGCTTTTCATGAATTCTATATAATGATGGAAAATCCATATAAGCAAATAAACTAGCTATAGTTTCATTTGAAACTAACATAAATTCCTCTATCATTTTATTTGCAGAACCTCTTTCTAATATCGAAATATTTAAAACATCTCCTTTTTCATTTACATCTATTTGGCTTTCCGTAAAATTAAAATCTATAGAACCTCTTTTTTCTCTTTTATTTTTTAAAATTTTGTATAAGTTGTCAAATAATTCTAATTTTTCTATCAAAATTTCATCATCATAAACTTTGTCTTCATTATCCAAATAATCATTTACATCATCGTAGACTAACCTATAGTTAGATTTGATTATAGACTTATATATTTTATAATCAACAACTTTACCTAATTTATTAATTCTCATTTTTAAACTTAAAGCAAGTCTATTTTCATTTGGATTTAAAGAACATATTCCATTAGATAATTCCTCTGGTAGCATAGGCAAAACTATATTGTATAAATAAGTTGAATTTCCTCTTTGATAAGCTTCTTTATCAATTTCACTATTTTCTCTTACATAATGGCTTACATCTGCAATATGAACATATAAAATAAAATCTTCTTCATCTTTTTCTATAGATATTGCATCATCAAAATCTTTAGAATCCCTACCATCAATTGTAACTGTAAATAAATCTCTTAAATCTTTTCTATCTTTTTGTTTTGAAATATCTACTTCTTTTTCAATAAAAATAGCTTCTTTTTTTGTTTTTTTAGAAAAATTATCTTTTAAGCCGTAGGACCTTATTATTGATAAAACATCAACATTAAAATCATTTTTATTTCCTAAAACTTCTACAATTTTTCCTTCTGGAGAGCCATTTTTTGGATATTTTATAATTTCACAAACTACCTTGTCATTATTTTTTGCTTTTTTTGAAAATTTTTCATCAATATAAATATCTGAAGATAAGTTATCTCTATCGCTTATTACAAATCCAAATCCCTTATTTTTTTTATAAAGTCCAACAATTTGATTTGTATTTCTTTGAAGAATTTCTACTACTTTTCCTTCAGCATTTTTCCCATATTCTTTTTCTTTTATAATTTCAATTTTAACCCTATCTTTGTCATTTGCTGAATTTAAATTATTTTGAGAAATAAAAACATCCATATATTCATTATTATCAGAAATAAAAAATCCATATCCACCTTGAGCGAGTGAAATTTCTCCCATAAGTGATTTATCATCATTACTTAATGGATGAATTTTATTTTTTGAGCTTATTTTGATTTCATTTTCTTTAGCAAGTTTTTTAATAATTTTTTTTACATCTTTTTTTATATACTTATCACAATCCAAATATCTTAACATCTCATCAATAGTCATTGGCTTGTAATTTTTATCGTTTACTATATTTATAATTAAATCTTTAAAATTCATATTTTCTCCTATTAAAAAAGAGGCTAGTGAAAGCCTTCTTAACTTGCCTTACAAATTAAAAATCTTTACTAAACCCCTTAGTTTATTGCAAGAAGTATTGTACTTAATAAAAATAAGACAACACCTGCAAAAATTACAACCTTATCTAACATTTCGTTTTTTGATTTATGAGCGCTTCTACCAAATACATTTGTTTCTTGACCAGCTAAGGTTCCAAGCCCATCAGTTTTTGGTTCTTGTAAGGTTACTGCTATAACCAAAATTACAGAAGCTATCATCAATAATACTGATAATACTGTTGTCATCTGACACCTCCGTTTTCATACTATTTTATAATATCACAATTATATAAATTTTACAATAAAAAGAGGGGCTTTCTATTATTTTACCCCTCTATTTATTAAATAATAATATTATTTATTAATATTATAGAATGCTTTAAGTCCTTTAAACTTAGCTGTATCAAATAATTCATCTTCAATTCTTAGAAGTTGATTATATTTTGCAACTCTATCAGTTCTTGATGGAGCTCCAGTTTTAATTTGTCCAGCATTAACAGCTACAACTAAGTCTGAAATTGTTGTATCTTCAGTTTCTCCTGATCTGTGAGAAACAACTGCAGTATATCCTGCTTCTTTTGCCATTTCAATAGCATTTAATGTTTCAGTTAAAGAACCTATTTGGTTTACTTTGATAAGGATAGAGTTAGCAACGCCTTCTTTAATTCCTTTTTCAAGTTTTTTAGTATTTGTTACGAATAGGTCATCCCCTACTAATTGAACTTTATTTCCAAGTCTTTTTGTAAGTTTTGCCCATCCTTCCCAGTCATTTTCATCAAGTCCATCTTCGATTGAAATAATTGGATATTTTCCTACTAATTCTTCTAACCAATCAATCATTTCATCTTCTGTTTTAACTGTGCCTTCTCCATCTAAATGATATTTTCCATCTTCTTTGTTGTAAAATTCACTTGATGCACAGTCCATAGCTATATAAACATCTTTTCCTGGTTCATAGCCTGCTTCTTTTATAGCTTCACAGATAATTTCTAGAGCTTCTTCATTTGATTTTAAGTTTGGAGCAAATCCACCTTCATCACCTACAGCTGTATTGTAGCCTTTGTTTGAAAGAACTTTTTTAAGGCTGTGGAATACTTCTGCGCCCATTTGTAAAGCATGTGAAAAACTTTCAGCTCCTAGTGGGAAAATCATAAATTCTTGAATATCTACAGAGTTATCAGCGTGTTCTCCACCATTTAAAATATTCATCATTGGTGTAGGAAGAAGCTTTGCATTAGCTCCTCCAATATAATTATATAGAGAAACACCTTGTTCATCTGCTGCAGCTTTTGCTACTGCAAGAGAAACTCCAAGAATTGCATTTGCACCTAATTTTCCTTTATTTTCTGTTCCATCAAGTTCAATCATTGCTTTATCTATTCCGATTTGATCAGAAACATCATAAGTAAATTCTAATTCTTCAGCTATGATTTCATTTACATTATTAACAGCTTTAAGAACAGATTTTCCTAAATAATAATCTTTATCGCCATCTCTTAGTTCAACTGCTTCCCATTCACCTGTTGATGCGCCTGATGGTACGCTTGCTCTACCGAAACCACCTTCTTCTGTTACTACTTCAACTTCTACAGTTGGATTTCCTCTTGAATCTAATATTTGTCTAGCATATACGCTTGAAATTAAGCTCATCTTATTCTCCTTATATTTTTATTTTTTGTGATTAATTAATTGTTCAAAGTCATTTGCTTTAAGGCTTGCTCCACCTATTAGTCCACCGTCAATATTTTCTTTTGCTAATAATTCTTTAACATTAGCTGGTTTCATTGAACCACCATATTGAATTCTAATTTTTCCAGCACAATCTTCACAGAATGCTTCTTTTATATAATTTCTAATAAAAGCACACATGTCATCAGCATCTTCTGCAGATGCAGTCTTGCCAGTTCCTATAGCCCAGATTGGTTCGTAAGCAATAATAACTTTTGTTATATCTTTACCTTCAATTCCTTTAAGATCTTTTTCAAGTTGTTCTTTAACTTTTTCTTCTTGTTTATTAGCTTCTCTTTCTTCTAAAGTTTCGCCAACACAAAGAATTGGAACTATATCATGATCAAGTGCTGAAAGGACTTTTTTGTTGATTAGTTCATCGTCTTCATTAAAATATTCACGTCTTTCAGAGTGTCCCAAAATTACGTAATCAGCTTTTATGTCATTTAACATTTTTGGAGAAATTTCTCCAGTATAAGCTCCACTTTCTTCAAAGTACATGTTTTGAGCACCAAATTTTATATCTGAATCTTTTAAAATCTCACTTGCAAGTAAAAGGTCAATCGCTGGTACACAAACACCTTTTTCTACGCTTTCATCAAGGTCAAGTTCTACTAATTCTTCTAGCAAAGATTTAGCTTCGCTAGGAGTCATATTCATTTTCCAATTTCCTACTATTACAGGTGTACGCATATCTACTCCTTATTTTTCATCTATACAATCAATTCCTGGTAGAGTTTTTCCTTCTAAAAATTCTAGACTTGCTCCACCACCTGTTGATACGTGAGTAATTTTATCCTTATATCCTGCTTCTTCTATAGCAAGTGCACTATCTCCACCACCTACTATTGTTGTTGCAGAAGAATCTGCCAAGGCTTTTGCTACTTCATTAGTTCCATTAGCAAATACTTTTACTTCAAATACTCCCATAGGTCCATTCCATACAACTGTTTTTGCTTTCTTTATAATATCAGCATATTCTTTTGCAGTTTTTGGTCCAATATCTAAAGCTTCTTTATCTTGTGGGATATTATCAATATCAACTATTTCAGTTTCAGCATCTTCTTTTATTTCATCAGCAATAACTACATCTTTTGGTAAAAGTATTTTTACATTATTTGCTTCAGCTTTTTTAATTAATTCTAAAGACAAATCCATCTTGTCTTCTTCAAGAAGTGATTTTCCTATTTCTTTTCCTTGCGCTTTTAAGAAAGTATAAGCCATTCCTCCGCCGATTAAAATATAATCAACTTTTGAAATTAAATTTTCTATTACGCCAATTTTATCTGAAACTTTTGCTCCACCTAGGATTGAAACGAATGGTTTTTCTGGATTTTCCAAAGCTTTGCCCATTATTTCAATTTCTTTTTGAATTAAAAATCCTACAGCACTTTCAAGATTACTTGCTACACCAACATTAGAAGCGTGAGCTCTGTGGCTTGTTCCAAAAGCATCATTTACAAACAAATCAGCAAGTGATGATAATTCTTTTGCAAATTCTGGGTCATTTTTTGTTTCGCCTTTTACATATCTTGTATTTTCAAGCAAAGCAAGATTTCCATTTTCAAGCTTTTCTACTTCCTCTTTTACTTTTTCATCAACTACTACATCTGATGGTAAAAAGTGGAATTTTTCTCCATAGTGATTTTCTAACCACTCTGCTACTGGTTTTAATGAAAATTCTGGATTTGCTTCTCCTTTTGGTCTTCCCAAATGGCTCATCAAAATAACTTTTGCATTATTTTCTAATAGGTAGTCAATTGTTGGAAGGGCAGCTTTTATTCTTGTATCATCAGAAATTGTATGATTTCCGTCTTTTGATAAAGGAACGTTAAAGTCTACTCTTACCAAAACTTTTTTACCTTCAACATTTAAGTCTTTTACAGTTTTTTTATTCATAATTCTCCTCTAAAAAAGGCGAGAATAATATCTCGCCTGTCTAACTCTTAAAGATTTGCTAAGTAATCAAGTGTTCTAACTAGGTTAGATACGTATCCCATTTCATTGTCATACCATGCAACAGTTTTAACAACTTGAGTTCCATCTGTTCCTTCAACTATTTTTGTAAGTTGAGAATCAAATATTGAACCTGCTGGATAACCTATTATATCGCTTGATACAATATCATCTTCTGTGTAAGCAAATGCATCTGATGAGTATTTTTTCATTGCTGCATTAACTTCTTCTACTGTAACTTTCTTTTCTAATACTGAGTATAGTTCTGTAATAGATCCTGTAATTGTTGGAACTCTCAATGCAGAACCGTCAATTTTTCCTTCTACTTCTGGAAGTACTTTTCCTACAGCTTTTGCAGCTCCTGTTGATGCAGGAATTGTATTTTGTGCTGCAGCTCTACCACCTCTTAAGTCTTTTTTAGAAGCTGGTGTATCTTGAATAGCTTGTGTAGCTGTATAAGCATGGATTGTTGACATTTGTCCTGAAACAAATCCAAATTCATTTTTTAGAACGTTAACCATTGGTGCTAAGCAGTTTGTTGTACAACTTGCTCCAGAAACTACAGTTTCAGATCCATCAAGTATTTCATGATTTACTCCAAATACTATTGTTTTTAAATCTCCTTTTCCTGGTGCAGAAATAAGAACTTTTTTAGCTCCAGCTTTTATGTGTGCTTCTGCTTTTTCTTTTTCTGTAAAGAATCCTGTACATTCAAGCACTATATCAACACCTAATTCTTTCCAAGGTAAATCTTCTGGATTTCTTTCAGCAAAAACTTTGATATCTTTGCCATTGATTTTAAATCCATCATCTGTTAGTTCAGCATCTCCGTTAAATCTTCCTTGAGCAGTATCATATTTAAATGCATATAATAAACCTTTTTTATCAATAAGGTCATTGATTGCTACTACTTCAATATTTTCTTCTACTTCAGAAATTCTTCTTAGTGTAAGACGTCCTATTCTTCCAAATCCATTAATAGCTACTTTTGTTGTCATTATTTCCTCCTAAGTGCTTTTTCAATGTGTTTTACAATAATTATTTTACTAATTGACGTTTTTTTGTCAAGTTAGTTCTACCAATTACCATTTTCAATATACTTATTTGCCATTTCGCTAGCAATACATCCATCACTTGCAGCTGTTACCATTTGCCTAATTTTTTTGACTCTAGTGTCTCCTACAGCAAATACTCCTTTAACATTTGTTTTCATATCCTCATCTGTTGGAATATATCCATTTTCTAATTCAACTTGGTCTTTAAACAAATCTGTTTGTGGAACATTTCCTATATATACAAAAACTCCAATTGGACTATCGTCGTCATTTTTTATTGTTTTTAATTCATTAGTTTGTGTATTTTTCAAAACTAATTCTTTTACTTCGCTATCTCCTTTTATTTCTTCAACTGTATAATTTAATAAGAAAGAAATTTTTTCATTATCTTTGCATCTATCAATAACAGTTTGACTTGCTCTAAGTCCTTCTCTTCTGTGAATTATTGTTACACTTTTTCCAAATTTTGTAAGGTACAAAGCTTCTTCAAGGGCAGCTTCTCCACCACCTACTACATAAATATCTAGTCCTTGATAAAATGGACCATCACAAGTTGAACAATATGAAACTCCAAGATTTGCAAATTCTTTTTCGCCTTTTACATTTAATTTTCTATGGCTTGCTCCTGTTGAAAGGATTACAACTTTCGTTTCATAAACTTCATCTTTTGTATAAACTTTTTTAACATCGCCCAAAAGTTCTACTTTTGTTACTTCTTGATATTTTATATCGCAAAACTGTTTGGCTTGTTCTTCCATTCTATCAGATAGGGCAAGTCCACCAGCATCTTTCATTGATCCTGGATAATTTTCTACATGTTCTGTTGTAGCAATTTGTCCACCTGCTATATCTTTTTCTAAAATTAATGTTTTTAATTTTGCTCTTCCTGCATAAAGACCTGCTGTAAGTCCCGCAGGGCCTGCTCCTATAATAATTACATCAAACATTTAATCACCTCTATTAATTAAAAAATTATTTTGCCTAAGACCTTCATATAAAACTATTGCAACTGAATTGGCTAAATTAAGTGACCTATCCATATTTTTTGTCATTGGAATTGTATAAACCCTATCTTTAAATTTTTCTATTATTTTTTTATCAATTCCTTCTTTTTCCCTGCCAAAAATCAAATAATCTCCATCTTTGTAAGAAATATCTGCATAATTTTTATCACTACCAGTTTCAATAAGATAAATATTTTTCCCTTTTATATATTCCAAAAATTCTTCCATTGAGTCGTGAACTACTAAATCAAGTTTATCCCAATAATCAATGCCTGCTTTTTTTAAACTTTTATCTGAAAAATCAAATTTAAATGGTCTTATTAAATGGAGTCTTGATTCGGTTAATACACAGGTTCTTGAAATATTTCCTACATTTCCAGGATGTTCTGGTGAAATTAAAACTATATTAAACATGGGAATTTTTCTCCAATACTATATTTATTGCCTCAACTAAGCCAAAATTTTCATTTGTTGAAACAGTATAGTCGCAAACTTCCTTTACCTTTTCAATAGAATTTCCCATAGCAAATGATAGTATTGAATTTTCTAACATAGGAATGTCATTATCTTGATCTCCAATTGCTGCAATCTCATTTTTATTTATACCCAGAAAACTTCCTATCTCACTTATTCCATTAAACTTGTTTACATCTTTTTCCATAATCTCAATAACTTTATCATTTGAGCTTGTAGCATAAAGGTCTAACTCTTTAACTTTTTCTAAAACCATAATCTTTTCTTCTTTTTTTTCTACATCTGGAAAAATTTGAAATTTTAAGGCGGTATTTTTTCTATTATTTAATTCTTTTAATGGATTTGTTGAAAATGAAAAATTCACTTGATAATTCATTCCGTACTGACTATCTTTTTTCAAATGATTAAATCTTTCTGGTCTAATTCTGTTTGAATAGTATGTATCTACGTCATAAAATTGATAGGAAAGCTCATAGTTTTCGCTAAAATTTATAAGCTCTTTGATTTTTTTATCTTCAATTCCTTTTGTGTATATTGGTTTTTCTTTATTTATCATAGCAAGTGCTCCATTGTTTGTAACAAATGGATTATCAATGCCTGTTAAAGACATTAAATATCTAACTGAAGGCATAGCTCTGCCTGATGTAAATACAAATTTAATTCCATTTTCATCTAATTTTTTTAGGGCATCTATTGTTTCTTTTCTTAAAATTGAATTATTGTCAAGACTTGTTCCATCCAAGTCCATTGCAAATAATTTTATCATCTTCTCTCCTTATAATCTTCGCATAAATCTCTTAAATCACATTCTTCACATAAGGGATTTCTTGCCTTACAAATTTTTCTTCCATGAGCAATTATTTGGTGATGAAGTTTTGACCATTTTTCTTTTGGCAAATTTTTTCTTAAATCTTTTTCTGTATTCAAAACATCTTTGCTAGCTGCAAGTCCAATTCTATTTGAAACTCTTTGAACATGAGTATCTACTGCTATTGCATCAATGCCAAAAGCATTGCTCATTACAACATTGGCAGTTTTTCTTCCAACGCCTGGAAGTTTTGTTAAATCTTTCATATTATTTGGAACTTTTCCATCAAATTCTCTAATAAGCATTATTGAGGCATTTTTTATATTTTTTGCCTTATTTTTATATAAACCACAAGTTTTTATATAAGATTCAATTTCTTTTATATCCATATTAGAAAAATCTTCTGGAGTATTTGCGAATTTAAACATATTGCTTGTAACTTTATTTACCCTAACATCTGTACATTGGGCAGACAAAATTGTTGCAATTAAAAGCTCAAATGGCGTTGTAAAATCTAAAAAACTTTTATCTAAATTTGGATACATTTGATCTAATCTATCAACAACTTCATTAATTTCACTTTTGTTTAAAATAATTATCACCTCTTTATCGTTTTATCATTATACCCTTAAATATAAAAATATTAATTGAAGAAATTTTCTGTCTATTATATAATTATTTTTGAATTGGAGTGATTAAATGTTTAATATAAAGAAAAAAGAATTCAAAAAATTTGATTGGCTTTTGTTTTTGAGCACAACTTTTTTGAGTATATATGGACTATTTGTCCTTTATTCTGCTTTTTCTGGAAATTTTTCAGAAATTAAAAGCCAAATTATTGCTAGTATTTTAGGATTTTCTTTTATAATACTTATTTGCACAATGGATCTAGATGTTTTAAAAAAAGCAGCTTACCCAGTTTATGGAGTTTCTCTATTGCTTTTGATTTTAACTATTTTTTTAGGACAAGGTGCTGAAAGATGGGGTTCAAATTCTTGGCTAATTATTGGACCTGTTCAAATCCAACCATCAGAAATTACAAAAATAGGAATTATTTTTGCCTTAGCAGCATATTTAGAAAAATATAAGGACGAAATTAACAATCCATCAAGATTGATAAAAACTTTAATTTTTGCATTTTTGCCAATAGTTTTTATTTTGTTGCAACCAGATTTTGGTACAGCTATGGTTTATATTTTCTTTATAGCTGTAATGCTTTTTTTGGCAGGTCTTTCTTGGAAATGGATTGTTGGACTTTTAGCTGTGGCAGTTTTGGGAGCTTTGTTTTTATTATTAAATCTAGAAGGCTATAAGGCTGATAGAATTCACGATTTTTTAGACCCATCAAGGGATACATCAGGAAGTGGATGGCAACAACAACAAGGTTTAATAGCTATTGCTTCAGGAATGTTATCTGGTAGAGGATTTATGCAAGGAACTCAAGCACAATATGGTTATATTCCAGAAAAAGAAAGTGATTTTATATTCTCAGTTCTTGCAGAAGAATTAGGATTTATTGGAGCTATACTAATGTTAATTGCTTTTGTAATTATGATTTATAGACTTTTAACAATAAGCAAAAATTCAAAAAACTACTTTATTTCTTTAATGGTTGCTGGTATCTGTGCAATGTTTTTTGTCCATATTTTTGAAAATGTGGCAATGACTATAGGACTTATGCCTGTAACAGGAATTCCCCTCCCATTTTTTTCATCAGGTGGAACATTCTTACTAATTTGTTTTATAAATATAGGACTTGCCCTATCAGCATCAATGCAAAAATCATCTTATGATATTGAAGATACAAGTTATTACGAAACTATAAAATTTAAAAATTCACCTAATAAAAATATAAATTTATCTTAGAATAAATAAAAAACTCCTTGCAAAAATTAATTTGCAAGGACAGACTATTAACAAAGTATACAAATCCTCATGCTAAGAATATCATACGTAAAAAATTGATTTGATTTCAAATTTAAAAATTCGTCAAAAATCGCACTGTTTGAGAGCGTAGCTAGAGTTTGCGATTTTAGAATTTTGAAATTTAGAAATCAACAATTTTTGGAGTCAGATATTCGTGCTTGAGGGTTTGTCTACGATCTGTCCTTGTAAAATTTAATTGCAAGGATTTTTTTATTCGTATCTTGCCCTAATTCCTCCAATCAATTTTGGTCTAGATTTTAAAGCAGTCAAATGAGCATTTCCAATATTTTTAATTTCTAACCTAAGAGGAACTTGGACAAATTTTATATGCATTCCAATATTTGCATCTCCAATATCCATACCAAAATCTCCACTTATATGTTCTATTACAACAGGATCTTTAAAATATTTATAAGCAGCAGTTGCAAAAGAACCTCCTGCGTGTATTTGAGGAACAACAGATACAATTTCATATCTATCCCTAAAAGCAAGCTCTCTTTCAACAACAATCGCCCTATTTATATGTTCACATCCACCAACACCAAGATAAATATTTTTATCCTTTAAAATTTCAAGTAAAGTTTTAACAACTTCTTCTCCAACTTCTCCACTCGAATGCGAACCAATTTTATATCCCAAAATTTCAGAAGATGAACCTCCAAGAATAAAAACATCTCCCGCTTTTGCCTTAGATTTTTCAAGAATTTCCAAACAAGCTTTTTTAACTTCATTTTTTATATCTTCCATAACCCCTCCTAATCACTCTATTAAAAATATACCCAATAAAAAAAGATAGATGACATAAGCACCTATCTTTTACTTATTAATTTTTTTGTCTTTAATCATTTTTGTTTTAGAAAATTCTTCTCTTTCTCTTTCTTCAATTTGACTAGAAATTGATTTGATTATAGCCTTATAATTTGGAATTTGAACTTTTTCTAATGAATTTACTTTTTTGGATGTCTTTTTTATTTCTGTATCCAAATTTTTAATAGTTGTATCAAGCTCTGCAAGTTTATATACTTTTTCTTTTAAATCATTCAATGACAAAAGAGCCTCATCAAATAAAGAATTAGTCAAATTTAATGAATACGATAAGTCCAATTTTTTTGAATCAAAATCAATTTCAAAAATTTTTGTTTGCATAAACTTTTTTTCTTTCAAAGTAATGGATTCATCTAGGGGAACTGATAAGGCTATCGATTTTAACCTATCTTCCCCCGTTGTTACAATTGCTTTTTTTATATTTTTTTTAACATCTTTAATGCAAGAATTAACAATTTTATTCAATTCATTTCTTTGATTTATTTTTGCATTATATTGACCTATCAAAGCTTTTCTTTTTTTATCAAGAATATCATAACCTTCATTGATTAGGCTTAATTGATTTTTTGCCTTCATCAAATTTGCCTTAGTTGGGGCAAATTTTGTTTCAGTCATATTTAGCTCCCAAATATTTTTCCTTATTTTCCTTGCTTACCCTGTGAATTTCTTCAATTGGTAAAATTTTTAAAATATCCCATCCCAAATCCAAAGAATCTTCCAAACTCCTATTTTCATAAGAATCTTGGCTTAAAAATCTATTTTCAAAATTTTTACCAAAATCCAAATATTTTTTATCCAAATCTGATAAGTCATCTTCTCCAACTATTTGAGAAATATTTCTAATTTCTTGAACTTTTGAATAAGATTCGTAAAGCTGATTCATCAAATCATCATGATCACTTCTTGTAAAGCCTTCTCCAATTCCATCTTTCATAAGTCTTGATAAAGAAGGAAGAATATTTATTGGAGGATAAATTCCTTTTTGATCTAAGCTTCTATCAATTACAATTTGTCCTTCTGTAATATATCCCGTTAAATCTGGGATTGGATGAGTAATATCATCGTTTGGCATTGTCAAAATTGGAATTAAAGTTACAGAACCATTAACTCCATCAATCATACCAGCTCTTTCATATGAGCTTGCAAGATCTGAATATAAATACCCAGGATAGCCTTTACGAGAAGGAACTTCTTGTCTAATTGAAGACACTTCACGAAGAGCTTCTGCATAAGATGTAATGTCTGTAATTATTACCAAAACGTGTTTATTTTTTTCAAAAGCCAAATATTCAGCAGCTGTAAGGGCACATTTTGGTGTAATTAATCTTTCCATAATTGGATCATCTGCCAAATTTTCATACATTACTACCTTATCTTTAACTCCTGCTTTGGTAAAAGCATCTTCAAAAAACATAGCTTCATCTTTTTTAATTCCCATTGCAGCAAAAACAAAACAAAAATCCTCATCGGTTTTTAATTTTGCTTGCCTTACGATTTGGGCTGCAATTTCGTTGTGTGGCATTCCTGATCCAGAAAAAATTGGAAGTTTTTGTCCACGAATTAATGTCGTAAGAATATCTATTGATGAAATTCCCGTTTGGATAAAATTTCTTGGATATTCTCTTGCAACAGGATTTAGTGGATTTCCTTCAACCGAATAAAATTTATCAGAATAAATTTCTCCACCATCATCAATAGGTCTTGCAATCCCATTAAAAGTTCTACCTAAAATAGATTCGTTTAAAGGAATTTCTAAAGGCTTTTCTTCAAATTCTACAACAATATCATTTAAAGAAAAATCTTGTGTATTTCCAAAAACTTCTACTGTAACTGTATCATCATCAATTTTTACAACTTGACCAATAAAATTTTCTCCCAAAGTGTTTACTTTTACCACAGCATTGTAAGCAATATCTTCTACCTTATCAAGTTCAATAATTGAGGCCTCAATTTTTTTGATTTTTGTATATTGCTTTTTCATCTATTACCTTCTTTCACACTTTGAAAATATGATTGAATATTGTTATTTAGTGATGCAAATTTTTCAATTTCATCATTTTTAATATCATATTTCATTGAATTAATTTTGGCTATTAATGTTTTATCGTAAATATTTTTATAAGATATTCCTTCTTCGATTAAATTTTTTGAAATATTATAATAATTTTCTATAACTTTTAGCATTTGAATTTGCTTATTTAAAGGAACATATTTATCGGTATCATTAAAGGCATTTTGTTGAAGAAAAGCAATTTTAATCATACTTGCTACATCTAAAAGATTTTTTTGTTTATCTGATAGGGAATCTTTTCCTACCAGCATTACTATTGATTGTAACTTGTCTTCTTCAGTTAAAATTTCCATCATTTTATTTCTTAGCGAAACTATATCTTCCCCACTAATATTTTCATAATAATTTGCCATTTGATTTAGGTAATTTGAATATGAATTTAACCAATTTATAGCAGGATAATGTCTTGAATAAGCAAGATTTTTATCAAGTCCCAAAAATACATTTACACTTCTTCTAGTGTTTTCTGTTACAGGCTCAGAAAAATCTCCACCTGTTGGAGAAACTGCTCCAATAAGAGTAACAGAACCATGACTTCCATTTAAATTTATAAAATCGCCTGCTCTTTCATAAAATTGCGAAAGTCGTGAGCCAAGATAAGCTGGGTAGCCTTCCTCTGCCGGAATTTCTTCAAGTCTTGCAGAAATTTCTCTCAAGGCTTCTGCCCATCTTGAAGTTGAATCTGCCATCAACGCTACATCATATCCCATATCTCTAAAATATTCAGCCATAGTAATTCCAGTATAAATACTTGCCTCTCTTGCAGCTACTGGCATATTTGATGTATTTGCAATAAGAATTGTTCGCTCCATTAACCCTCTTCCTGTATTAGGATCTATAAGATTTGGAAAATCTTCGAGAACTTGAGTCATTTCGTTACCACGTTCTCCGCAACCAATATAAATAATTATATCTGCGTTAGAATATTGAGCCAATTGATGTTGAAGCATAGTCTTTCCAGTTCCAAAACCACCAGGAATTGCAACTGTTCCTCCCTTTGCGATAGGAAAAAATATATCCAAAACTCTTTGACCAGTAAGTAAAAGTTCACTTAAAGGTTTATTTCTTTTAATCGGTCTTTGAACTCTTACAGGCCAATATTGATACAATTTTAATTCTTCAATTTTTTCTATAGTTTTAACTTTTACAATTGTATCTTCAATACAATATTTTCCATCATCTAAAACTTCTACAATTTCTCCATCAAAATTTGACATTAACCTATGTTCAATTATTAGACTTTCATCAATAGTTGCATATATTTGACCTTTTTTTATTTTATCGCCAACTTTTACTTTGATTTTTACATCCCATTTTTTCTCTTCATCAAGATTTGAAAGTCCAAGTCCAGAAGGAATAAAAGAGCCATGATTTAAAGCAATTTTATCTAGCGGTCTTTGGATTCCATCAAACATATTTCCAATCATTCCAGGTCCAAGTCTTACTGATAAGGGTCTGTTTGTTTTTATAATTTCATCATTTATTTTCAAACCTGAAGTATCTTCATAAACTTGAATTATAGCATAATCCCCATCTATTGAAACAACTTCTCCAATAAGTTTGAGTTTACCTACAGTTACCATCTCTCTTATTTTTAAATCTGACGCATTTCTAGCCTTTATTACAGGACCATTTATAGATTTAATTGTTGGAGTCATTCTTATCCTCCATTTCTTTTTCAAATTCATCAGAAATTATTTTATAAAATTTGCTTCCTATTTCATATTTATAATTATCTAATTTTTTTTCTAAGGAATAATCATATTGATAAGTTAAATCTTTATTTTTTATAATAAAGCCACCTATTTTCGAATCATCCATTTCTTCTGTTTTAAAATCAAATAATTCTTGGTCAGATTTTTTTACACACAATATCAAATCATTATCATTTTCTGATAAATTCTTATATATTTCATTTGCCTTTATTGCAAGTTTTTTCTTATATTCATTAGTATTTGAATAATTTTTTAACTCATCTTTAATTTCTTCAATTAATTCATCAAGCAAAGATTCTTTGAATTTGTTATATGAAGTTTTTTTATTTTGAGAAATATTTGCAATTTTTTCATTTTTTCTTGCATTGGCAAATTCTTTTCTTTTTTCTATATAAAGCTTATAATTTTTATCTAAGTTATCCTTAATTTCATTTAAAGTTTTTGAAGAAAAGTCTGTTGAATCATATAATTCTTTTTCGCTTTTTCTTTTTTCATTTGACCAAACCATCTTCCTAAAGCTTGAAATTTTTGCACTTAAATCTAGCATTTAAGTCTCCTTTACTAATCTAAAACTACTACTAAAGGAGTAGCATTTTCTACCCTATAATTTTCTACCTCATCTTTTATTTTCTCATAGCAATATTTTGAAAATATAATTAAAGCTAAGTCTTTTTCTTTTGTAAAATCTTTAAAATTATAAGATATTTCTTCTTCATTTTCTAAAATCAAACCATCAATTCCTCCAAGCCTAAAGCCAAGAAGAAAAGATAAGTCATTTGTAATTACTTTTGCTTTCATTTTAAGCAAATAAAATCATTATAGAAATAATTACACCAAAGATTGCAATACCTTCAGCAAGTCCTACGAAAATTATTGTTCTTCCAAGAATTGATGCATCTTCTGAAATTGCTCCAAGAGCTGCTGAGCCTACTTGACCTACTGCATATCCTGTTCCTATTGTTGCAAGACCTGTTGATAAGGCTGCCCCAATATATTTCAAGCCACTTGCTGTTTCACTAGCACTTCCAGCTGTAGCTGCTTTAACACCGTTTGGTAAAACTAAAACCAAAATCATAACCATTATTGGAATAAATGTAGATAAATTTATTTTTAAAGCTTTTCTTATTTTTTCTTTAGAGCTATCTTCATTATTTTTTAATAGATATAAACCTGAATAAATTGTTATAACAACGCATGCTAATGCTAATATTGAAATTAAAATCATTATTTTCTCCTTATAATTTACTTATTGGACTAAATTTTTGTCCATCTCCCTTATAATATTTACTAAACATTTCATAAAATTCTAATCTTAAACCTTGAATAAATACAATCATTCCTTCAAGTCCTATTATTAAAATATTTCCAAATATTAAAATAATAATTCCTATAATTCCTCCGCCAACAAGCTTACTCATAACTTCAAATGCCATGTATAAACCGACGTGGTTTATAGCAAACGCACCTACTCTTGTAAAAGAAACAAGATTTGAAAATACAGAAAGCAAAGCTTCAATTATAGAAAATGAACTTTCTATATAATAATCAGCAGAAGATTGATCATATATTGGATTAATTCCTAACATTTTTCTAGAAATTGGTTGTTTAAATATCATCAATATAATTGATAATACAAGTAAAATTATTGAAAATTTCATTGGCAATGGATTAATTTTTACAATATTTAAAATGATTAAAATAAATGAAATCATCATAATTAATCCTGCTATACCTTCTTTTCCAAAAACTCCTTCTTCTAAATCTTTTTGCTTGTGAAGTTTATTATAAATTCCTAAGATATAGGATATAAAAATTAGAATAACTCCAAAGGCGACTGAAGCAACTAATACTTTTAAAATATTATCAAATGGTTTAATTAATAATGTTGGTATTAAATCTTCTATTCCAAAAAATGATCCATACATTATGCCAAAAAAGCAAGCAGAAAATCCTATTCTTCTTACTAATTGACCAAATATTTTATTTTTCTTTTCTACTAGAAAACTAGCTAAGATAAAAATTAATCCTTGTCCTAGATCACCAAACATCATTCCATACAAAAGCATATAAGTTATTGCAAAAAATCCTGTCGGATCTATTTCATTGTAGTTTGGTGCTCCATACATATTAACCAAAAACTCAAAGGGCCTAGTTAGTTTATTATTTTTTAATTTAGTTGGTGGGTTTGCTATTGTCTGGCTATTTTTTTTTTGATCTACCAAACTATCTTCATATTTTTCTACAGAATCTTTTACAACTTGTAATTTTGATTCTGGTACCCAACCTGAAAGATAAAAATACTTTCTACCTTTTAACATTTTATCTTTTATTTTAGAAGACTTCTTATAAAAATCTATAGTCTTTGGAAGGTTTTTTAATTCGTCTATATTGTCATTTTTGATTTTTTCTAGATTTTCATTTATCTTTTTAAGCTTAATTTTATTTTCTTGGTATTCTTTTTTTATTTCTTCTAAACTTTTATTTTCTGGAATATCCTTATCAATAAAACCCAAAGATGAAATTGTTCTATTTACTTCATCTTCAACGCTTTTTGGATAAACTAAAAGATAATCTTCATTCCCACTTTCAATAGATTGGTTTATATTATTTTTATTCTTATCTTTAAAGCCTAATTTTTCCAATAATTTCATAAAACCTGCCTTCTAATCAATAATCTTTTCAAAGAATTCTTTTACTAACTTATCTTTCTTTTCATTAAAAACTTTTTTACTTTCTAATTTTTGCTCTTCGTAAAATTCTTCTATTTCTTTTTTCTTATAATCCGCTTCTTTTAAAATATCATCATAAATTTTATTGGAATCATCCTTAGTTTTTGAATCATAATTTTTGTTTAGTTCAAGACTAACTTTATTAACATTATCTTTTTCATTTTTTAATATTACATCAGTATCATTTCTTAATTTTGTCGTTTCATCATCAATACTATAAATACTTTTTAAAGCTTCCTTATTAGTTTTTATATTTGGATCATTTTTTTGTAAATGAATAATTAATGACGGTATCGATTCGTAATTATTTTTTAATATAAACCTACCGTCTTTACTAACTTCTCCCAATCTATAATTAAAATAATTTAAATTTGTTATTTTATTTATATTTATTTCTTCATTTTCAAGTGCTTGTAAGTTATTTATATATTCTTCAAGTTTTTTGTTTCTTTCTTCTAATTCTTTTTTCTTTTCTATATTATCTTCAAGCATTTTTAGCAAATTTTTAAGTTTTTCATCATTAATTCTTTTTCCATTATCGGAATCTTCTAAATTCAAAAATTCTTTAATATCTTCAAGATTTTTTATAAAAGTAGAATCTATTTTTTCAAAGCTATCTAGCTCATTAAAATCTTCAGTTTTATCGATATTTTCTTCGCTAGCTTTTATAGAAAACTCCCTATTTTGTACTTGTCTAAAAGCATCAACTTGATCGAATTCATCAATGTTGATTAAATCTTCAAGAAAATCATCTAAATTTTCAAGTTTTGCCATTATATTAACTAAGTGCATTTTTTCGACAGCCATTTTATCACCTCTTTATTATATAACGCTTCTTTTCATCCTTATCAAAAGTTTCATCAAATTCAAGCATACTTATGATATTTTTATTAGAAATTTCCATCATATCAACTATATAAATTAATTTTAGTAAATCATATTTTGAATTATTTAACCTTTTTGAATTATCACTCAATAAATCTTGCTTTGCCTTGTAGAAATTAGAAGAATTATTAAATAATGAATTATAAGGACTTCCTAATATTTTTTCCTTAACTTTATCTAGACTTAATTTTGATAATTTTTTTAAATCTTCTGTTTTTAAATATTTGCCACCTTCAATTAAATAATTAAATATTTCATAATCATTTAAAATAAAGTAGTTTTTTAATCTAAATAACATTTCAATATTAAAAATATCAATTTTATTACCTATAAATTCTCTAAGCTCCTTGCCAAGATTTTTTGGAAGTTTTTTAGTTTCTTCTAAAAGGTCTCTATAATAAAATTTATTTAATGAATTAGATATTAGAAAAATTATAGAACCTTTTTGCATATTTTCATTTAAAAACGGATAAAGAGTTCTATAGTACCTAGTTGACTTAGATTTTTCTACAAAAGTTTGAAAATCATCGTCTTTTGATACATTTATATTTCGAGAAAATTTTTCTCTTTTTATAATATCTAAACTGTCTTTCAAATGCTCATTTAAAATCGCCTGAACAATTAATTGAATTAATTGTAGTTCGAATTTTGAAATATACTTTATAAAGAAATTTTTCTCTTCTCCTTTAAGAAATTTCAAAAATGAATTTAAATCGTCGTATAAGCTATTGGAAAGAAAAATTTCCATATCTTTTTTAGAGTAAATATTAGGTATTTCACTTTTATTTGCTCTAATAATATCTAATTTTCTTTCCAAACTATCTTCATACAATAAATCTCTACAAATTTCTTTACTAGGCAATTTCCCAAGTTTAGCTTTTGCTTTTACTACATAAGCTTTCATAGTGCCTTCTTTCTTGATATTTAATCTTGGACTAATTCTCCTGATATTGTAAATGATGTATTATCTGTGATTTTTACTTTTACGATTTGCCCTATTAAATTTTTATCCGCTTTAACATGAACTAATTTAAAAGTATCTGTTCTACCAGTCAAAACATCTTTATTATTTTTACTTTCAGATTCTAACAAGACTTCAACAACTTTACCTACATATTCTTTATTTTTTTCATTAAATATTGGATAAAGAGTATCCAGTAATCTATCAAACCTATCTTGAACAATTTTACCATCAATTGGTTCTAATTTAGCAGCTCTTGTTTTTGGTCTTGGAGAATATTTAAAGGTAAAAGCCGTATCAAAACCTACTTTTCTACAAACATCTAAAGTTTCTTGGAAATCTTCTTCTGTTTCAGTAGGATAACCTACAATAATATCCGTAGAAATTGCAATACCAGGAATTTCTTCTTTTAATTTTCTAGCTTTTTCTAAATATTGTTCTTTATTATATTTTCTATTCATATCTTTAAGAACTTTGTCAGAACCTGATTGCATAGGAAGGTGGAAATAATTACAGATATTATCATTTTCTTTAATAACTCTAATTAAATCATCCGATAAATCTTTTGGATGACTTGTTGTAAACCTTAATCTTTCAACCCCTTCAATTTTTGCACATTTTTCTAAAAGTTCTGGAAAAGTTACATTAAAATCTGATTTATTTCCATAAGAATTTACATTTTGTCCTAAAAGTGTGATTTCTTTATAGCCATTTTTAACTAAATTTTCAATTTCTTCAATAATATGAGATGGTCTTCTACTTTCTTCTCTTCCCCTTGATTGAGGAACTATACAATATGAACAGAAATTATCGCAGCCTCTCATTATATTTACATAAGCTTGAAAATCATTTTTGCTATTATAATTTACGTAATCATCTTTTACATTATCTTCTGAAACATCAATTACTCTTTCGCCTGTTTCTAAATATTTAAATAAAAGATCTGGCAAAGAATTTATATTTTTAGTTCCAAAAATTATATCAACTTCTTTGTGTTTTTTTTCTATAACTTCTCTAGCAACGCTAGTTTGCATCATACAACCTGATACTGCTATAATTTTTTCAGGATTTTCTTCTTTTAATTTTTTTAAACTTGATACTTGACCATAAAGTTTTAATTCAGCATTCTCTCTTACAAGACAAGTGTTAAATAAAATAAAATCAGCATCATTTCTATCATCAGTTTTTGTATAACCTAAATCTTCTAATATATAAGAAATTCTTTCAGAGTCATGTTCATTCATCTGACAACCAAAGGTTGTTATATTATATTTTTTATTTTCAAAATAATTCTTATATTTTTCATTATTTTTTAATTGCATATATCTCCTTACAGCTAAAAAAGAGATGATCTAGACCATCTCTTTTTTGTATAATTGTAATTTATCAGATATTATTCTTCAGTAGAATCTTCGTCTTCTATTTCTATACCTGATAGTACTTCTTCTATAGCAAATCCAATGTTATTATTTAAATCATTATCGCCAAATTCGTTGTTTGCTTCTTTCTTTTCAGCTTTTCTTTTAGCTTTAGCATTAGATCTGTTTTTGTTTTCTTCGTTATTTCTTCTTGGTTTTCTTTCAGTTCTTTCTGGAGCTTCTTTTAAAGCTTTAATTGAAAGACCAATTTTTTCTTCTTCTGGATCGATGCTTAAAATTTTAACTTCTACTTCATCTCCAACATTTAATTCATCAGATGGTTTTTCAACATGATCCCATGAAATTTCAGAAACGTGAATTAATCCTTCAACTCCTTCACTAACTTCAACGAAAGCACCAAAGTCTAAAAGATTTACAACTTTTCCTGTTATAACATCTCCAACTTCGTGTTCATTTGTAAATTCTGCAAATGGTTTTTCAAGAAGTTGTTTTCTTCCAAGTGAAATTCTATTTTTTTCTTTGTTTAATTTTAAAATTTTAACTTCAATATCATCGCCGATATTTAAAACATCCTTTGGATGTTCTACTCTTGTCCAAGCTATATCAGATACATGAAGTAATCCATCAAGACTTCCTATTTCAATGAAAGCACCAAAATCTGTAAGTCTTGCAACTTTTCCTGTTATAACTTGTCCTTCTTCTAATTCATCCCATTGTTCATCAAGTTTTTCTTCAACAATGTCTTTTCTTGATAAAACTAGACGATTTTTTCTCTCATCTATTGAAATGATTTTAAGATCCCAATGTTCTCCAACAAATTTTTTGAAGTTTTTAACAAAATATGGAGCTATTTGGCTTGCAGGAACAAATCCATTGATTCCCATAACTCTAGCTGTAAGACCACCTTTGTTTGCTCCTGTTACATCACCTTCAACAGTTTGGTCATTTTCGTAAGCTTCTCTAAGGTTTTTCCAATTTTTCATTCCTTCTACTCTTCTAGTAGATAATGAAACATTGCCTTCTCCATCATCAAGTTTTATAACATAAACTTCTACTTCTTGACCGATTTCAAAATTATCTTTTGGATTTTCTCTTTGTTGTTCGGTCATTTCATCTAATTTTACAATACCATCTGCACGATATTGAATGTCTACGAAAACTTCATCATCTTTCACATCAATAATTGTTCCGTTTACAACATCTCTAGGATATATTTTTTTCATACTATCTTCAATGCTGTTCATTAATTCTTCATTTGTTAAATCATCCATCCTATTAACTACCTCCTCGATAACCTGATCTGGTGTGGACGCACCAGCGATTACCCCTATTATATTAAAATTTGAGAGCTTTTGCAAAGGTAGATCTTTAACAGTTTCTATTCTTTGAACATTTTCACAATACTTTTGTGCTATTTGATAAAGCTTGTTTGTATTCGAACTATTAAAACCACCAACAACAATCATACAATCAACTTCTTTTGATAGGCTCTTACATGCTTCTTGCCTTAATCTTGTAGCATTGCAGATTGTATTTTCTATTACTACATCATCATTCGTCTTCTCTAACTCATGAGCAATATTCTCAAAAAAATCAATTCTGTTTGTTGTTTGACTAACAACATAAAGTTTTGACATATTTGTAATATTTTTTGCTTCAGTCTCATCTTTTATTATTATACCATTATTTACGTAAGATGCCATAGCTTTTATTTCTGGATGTTCTTTATCTCCAATAATTACTACGGTGTATCCTTCATTTTCTTTTTCAATTATTTTTTTGTAAATATTTAAAAGAACTGGGCAAGTTGCATCCACAACTTCATTAGAATTTTTTTTAAGATTTTCTTTTAGATTTTCACTTACTCCATGGCTTCTTATTACTATTTGTGAATTTTTTATTTCTAAAACTTCATTTTCATCTACCACACTTACGCCTTTTTTTTCAAGCATTTTAACTTGCGTTGGATTGTGAACCAAAGGCCCTAGTGTATATGTTTTTATATTTTTTTCGCTTGCTTTATTTGCAAGGTCAACACTTCTTCTAACTCCATTACAAAAGCCAGAATTTTTCGCAACTATTATTTTCATCTCAAACCTTTCTTAAAAATTTGTGATTTTCATACATTTTCTCATAAGTTTCATCCATGATTTTTTCCATTGCATCTTTTGATTTATATTTTTCAAAATCTTCTATTTGTATGAGATTTTTAATGTATAAATCCGTTTTACAAAATGGCTTATAAGAAGATATAATTTCTATTGTTAATATATCAGTTTTTGATTTAAGTGCAATATATCCTGCACCATCTTTTATATTTTCTCTTTTTATTTCCTTAACTCTTGTTCCTTCAGGAAATATTCCTAAAATTTTTCCTGTTTTTATTAATTTTATTGAATCTCTTAAAACCGATAAATCTTTTCCATCTCTTTGAGCTGGTATTGCATTTAAAGATTTTAATATATTTTTTAAAATTGGTATTTCAAATAATTCTTTTTTTGCTATAAAATGAATCTGCCTATCTAAAGCCATTGCAACAAAAACTGGATCAAGAAAAGATTTGTGGTTTGCACAAACAATAAATTTTCTTTCTTGTGGAATATTTTCATAACCATGTACTTTTATCCTAAACAAAGGTGTTGCTATTAATCTTAATATTAAATATATAAATCTATAAAACATCTTCTTTGTCCATTTTATTTATAATTTCTTCAATAGTTTCATCAATTGTTAAATTTGAAGAATCTATTTCTATGGCATCTTTTGCTTTTTTTAATGGGGAAATTTCCCTGTGTGAATCTAAGTAATCTCTTTTTTCTATATCTTTTTGAATTTCTTCTAGTGATTTATCAATTTCGTTTTGCTCATATCGTCTTTTTGCCCTAATTTCACTTGATGCTACTAGAAAAAATTTGTATTTTGCATTAGGAAAAACAACTGTGCCAATATCTCTTCCATCAAGAATAATTGATTTATTTTGAGAAATTTTTCTTTGCATATCTACTAAATATTTTCTAACTAAGGAAATAGAAGATACCCATGATACATTTTCAGTTACTTCCTTATTTCTAATTTTTTCGCTTACATCTTTTCCATTTAAAAATACCCTGTCTTCTTTTATGTCGATATTAATTTTTCTAAGCAAATCTATATCAATTTTGTCTGATTTTTTTATATTATTTTCCAAAAAAAATAAGGTTACTGCCCTATACATTGAACCTGTATTTAAATATGAAATTTTTAATTTTTTAGCCAAAATATTTGCTATTGTGCTTTTTCCTGATCCACTTGGCCCATCTAAAGCTATAATAAAATTACTCATTTTCCCTCCTTAAATCCTTAGCACAAGCATAGGCTTGTGAAAATGCAATTTGCAAATTATATCCTCCTGTAAGAGCATCAACATCTGTAACTTCCCCAACAAAATACAGACCAGAAACTATTTTTGATTGCATATTTTTAGGATCAAGTTCTTTGCAATCAACTCCACCTGAGGTTATAATAGCATTTTTTATTTCACTTAATCCATTAAATTTTAAATGAAAATATTTAATTTCATTTATTAATCTAAATCTCTCATTTTTTGTAACTTGGTTTGCTTTTGTATGAAAATCTATATCTGATCTTTTTAAAACTACATCTACAAAAGCATTTAGCAATAGTTTTTTTAAAATATTTCCTACATCTTTATTAGAATTATCTTCAAAATCTCTTATAAGCCTATTATCTAATTTTTCAAAATCTAGGCTTGCTTTAAGGTCAATATACATATTTTTAACTTTTTTTCTATTAATTAGTGATGACATAGTTAAAACAATAGGTCCAGTTATGAAATTTTTTCCTATTAGCATTTCTCCAAATTCACTAATTTTTTTATCTTCGCACTCCGCATTCAAGCTTACATTTTTTAAGGAAATTCCATTTAAGCTATCCAAGTCATCATCTAAAAATTTAATTGGACAAAGAGCCGGTTTTGTACTAATAATTTTATGGGAAAAATATTTTGCAAATTTATAACCATCTCCAGTTGAACCTGTCAACGGATATGAAAGACCTCCTGTTGCAATTACAACTTTATCAAATTCATAAGAATTATTTTGGGTAAGAACAATAAATTTATTTAAATTTTTGTCTTTATAAATTTTATTTACATTTTCATTTAATTTTAAATCTATATTTTTTTCCTTAATAAGTTTTTCAAAAAATTTAATTACATCATTTGATTTTTCACTTTTTGGAAAAACCCTATCTCCTCTTTGGATTGTAAGTTTTAATCCCTTATTTTCCAAATAATCCATAAGAGCATAATTATCAAAATTTGTAAATGACGAATACATAAACTTCTTGTTTACAAGAATATTATCTAAAAATTCATCAAAAAATTTGGCATTAGTAATATTACACCTGCCTTTTCCGGTTATAAATATTTTCTTGCCAATTTTGTCATTTTTTTCTATTAAAGTTATTTTATTTTTTTCGTTTTTAGCATTTATTGCAGTAAAAATACCGCCTGCACCTGCGCCAATTATTCCAATATCCATTTTATAAACTTTCTAAATATTCCACTTCTTTTTTACTTAATTTTTTATAATTTCCATCTTTTAAATCATCAAGACAAATTTGTCCTATTTTTATTCTTTTTAAATCTAAAACTTTTATTTTGAAATATTCAAACATTCTTCTAATTTGCCTATTATAGCCTTGATGAATTGTAACTTTGTAAGTAATTTTTTCTTTATCTATTAAAGAAATTTTTGCATCTGATGTTATTTCTTTTTGCGATAATTTTACCCCATCCATAAAAATTTTTTCTTGGTAAGCTGTAAGTTTTTTATCTACCTTAACTATATAAATTTTATCAATTTTTTTACTTGGATGAATTATTTTATTTGTTATTTTACCATCATTAGTAATTATCATAAGACCATGGCTATCTTTGTCAAGCCTTCCTGCACAAAAAAATCTCTCATCAATATTAAGCAACTTATTTAAATCTTTTTCGTTGTGAGGATCATAATTTGATGAGATATATCCAAGAGGTTTATTTAATTTATAGTAGAAATTTTTTTGGATTTTTAAAATTTTTCCATCAATTTTAACTTCATCTGTTTTTTTTACTTGATATGATAAGTTTTCTAATTTATTTCCATTTACATAAACTTTGCCGTTTTTTATATATTCTTCGCTTTTTCTTCTTGATGCAAATCCTGTTTTTGCTATATATTTATTAATCCTCATCAATTTCTCCATCTATTTTTTCATCGATTTTTGGCAATTGGTCAAGATTTGAAATATTAAAATATTTTAAAAAAAGATCAGTTGTAACATATATAATAGGCTTTCCAATTTTATCAAGTCTACCATTTTCTTTTATAAGTTTTTTATCTAAAAGAGAATCTATTGTTGATTGGGATTTAACGCCTCTTATTTTATCAATTTCTGCTCTTGTTATTGGTTGCTTGTATGCAATAATTGATAGGGTTTCTAGAGATGAATTAGATAAATTTTTCTCCGATTTTTTTACTATATTTGAAATATATTTTTCGTGATCAGCTCTTGTTGCAAATTGGTATTTATCTTCATATTTTTTTATAATAAGTCCCGAAGATTTTAAATTCCTGTCATCAATCATCTCATTAATTGCCTTTCTTATTTCAGATTTTTCGGCGTCAAATATAATTTTTCCAAGATCGTTAATGTCAATCGGTTCGCCCCAAATATATAAAATTTCTTCAATAATTCCTTTTAAGTAATCACTATTCATTCTTATCCCTTTTTACTATCAAAAATTCATTTATTTTTTCTTCTTCCAAGTATATTTCTTTTAATCTTACAAGCTCAAGAAGTGCTAAAAATGTTCCTATACAAGCATCTTTTGATTTTATTTCATCTGTAATTTTATTTAACCTTATTGATTTGGTAAATTTTAATGTATTTCTTATTTTTTTTATATAATCATTTACATCAAGTCTTTTAATTGATTTAATAAGATCTGGTTTTTCTATTTTTTCGTTCTTGTAAGCTCTTATTAATTTTGTAAATTCATTTTTTAAAATATTTACATCTTTACTGATTATTTCATCGTTTGACTTATATTTTGATAAATCTTCTTGGTATTTTGTATAATAAGATTTCGCTTCATTTTCAAGAATTTTTAAATCATCTTCTACGCTTTTTATTTTTTTATATTCTATAAGATATGAAATAAAATCTTCTTCTACTGTATCATTTTTATCTTTTGGCATCAATTTACTAGATTTTATGTATAACAAAATAGAAGATATATAAATAAACTCACTTAATTGACCAAGAGGAATATCCATTTCATTGATAGCCTCCATGTAAGGGCTTGTTATATCTTCTATTTTTATGTCATAAATATCTACTTTTTGTTTTTCTATAAGTCTTAACAAGACATCAAATGGTCCTGTGTAAACTTCTAAATCAATATTTAAACTATTACTTTTCATCAATCAATCTTTTTGCATACATTACTGCTATTATTGTTTTAGCATCAGTGATTTCACCATTAATTACCATATTATAAACATCTTCAATTTTATATGATTTTTTTTCTAAAAATTCATCTTCATCCAATTCTAATTTTGATTCTTCCAAATTTTTAGCCAAAAAGAATGATAATTTATCGTTTGTAAAACCAGGAGATGCGTGCATATCAAACAAATATTCAATATCTAATGGTTTATATCCAATTTCTTCTTGCAATTCTCTTTTTGCAGTTTCAATTGGTTTTTCATTTACTTCAACCAAACCAGCAGGAATTTCTAAAGTGAATTCATCGATTGCCTTTCTATATTGACGTACCAAATAAATAGAATCTTCCCCATCGAAAGCAATTATTCCTACGCCTTTAACGTGATCAACTATTTCTCTTTTTGAATACTTTTTATCAGGCATTTCTACAGTTTCAACTCTCAAAGAAAGAATTTTTCCTTCGTAAATGTTGTCAACTTTTATCGTTTTTTCATAATTATCCATACTAATTTCCTTTTCTTAACTCTTCTGCCATTTCTATCATTTCTTTTGCAGATTCCATCGTTTTATCTGTAATATCAACGCCAGCCAAAAGCCTAGCTATTTCTTTTACCCTATCATTTCCTTTAATATTTGTAGATTTTGATATAGTTAAATCTTTTTGGTCAAATTTTTCTATAAGAATATGATTAGTTGATAAAGATGCTATTTGTGGAAGATGGCTTATAGCTAAAATTTGTCTTTCTTTTGATAAGTCTAAAATTTTTTCTCCAACAATTTGAGCTGTTCTACCGCTAATTCCTTGATCGATTTCATCAAATATCATGGTATCAATTTTATCATAATCTGCAAAAATTTTTTTAAATGACAATACAATCCTTGAAACTTCTCCGCCAGATGCGGTTTTTGATAAAGATTTTAAATCTTCTCCCTTGTTAGTTTTAATGAGAAAATCTATATCATCAATTCCATTAGAATCAATTTTGTTTTTATTTTTAAATAAAACCTTAAAATCCCCATTAATAATATTTAAAGATTGTATCTCACTTTTTATTTCCTTTTCCAAATTTTTAGATTTTTCTTTTCTAATTTTTGAAAGAGCAAGGGACTTTTCTTCTAAATTTTTATTTATATTTTTTATGTCTTTGTCAATATTTTTCTTTAAATCACTTATTTTTTCTAATTCTTTTAATCTCAAAGAAATTTTATCATAGTATTCTATAATATCTTCAATTTCATTTCCATATTTTCTTTTCAAATCGAAAAGTTTTTGATTAATCATTTCAAGCTCGTATAATCTTTCAGGATTTTGATCAAGCTTATCCTTATAATTATCAAGCTCAGAATAAATTTCATTTACTAAGTCTATAACAGTATATATTTTATCATTAACTTCTTCAATGCTCTTGTCTATTTCTGAAAAATCAGATAAATTTGAAGATAAATTAGCTAGTAATGAGCTAATAGATGCTTTGTCATAATCAAAGGAAGAAATTAATTCTTCACTACTTTCAATACTTTCTCTAAGCTCAGTTATAGAATTTAATTTTTTATACTCTTGGTCAATTTTTTCTTCATCAATATTTAAAAGATCAATTTGTTCAATATCATCAAGTTGATAATTAATTAATTCTTTTTCTCTTGAAACTTCTTCTTGAGATAAATTAAATTCATCAAACTTTTTAAGCAAATTATTTTTTTCATTGAATAATTTATTAATTTCATTTTTTAGTTTGATAGTTTCTTTATCTTTTTTGTAGGCATCAATAATATCAAGATAATTTCCCTTATCCATAAAAATATTTGAATCGCCTTGTTTGTAAATATCAATTAATAATGAAGAAATTTCTTTTATTAACGAAAGATTTGCTACTCTTCCATTTATTCTAATTGATGAAGATTGTTGGTTTATGGTTCTTGTAATAATAAGTTTATTATCATCAAAAGTAATATCTTTATCTTCTAATTTTTTTATTGTATCTTCATCCAAATTAAAAACTGCTTCTATAATTGTTTTATCATCAAATTTCCCAATTATATCTTTATTTGTTCTCTTTCCCAAGACAATATTGATAGCTTCTAAAATTAAACTTTTTCCAGAACCAGTTTCTCCAGATAAAACATTAAATCCGCTATCAAAAAATAAGTGATCTCTTTTAATAATCACTAGGTTATTAATAAATAACTCAGCTAACACTTATTTCACCATACTTCTTATTGTTTCAATCAAATCGTCAATTTCATCTATATTTTTTGGTGTTATAAATATAGTATCAAGTCCTGTTACAATTCCACCAATATTTTCAAGTTTTGCATTTGTTATATACAAACCACAAACTGTTGCAGTATAAGAAATAGTTTTTATAACAACTAATTGGTAAGATCTTTCTACAGATAATACAGATTCTTTAAATATTTTTTCCATTCTTTCATTTAATGAATCATAAACAGTATCTATTACTGTATATTTGTATTCATAATCATCAGTTTGTACTTTTGATATTCTAAGCTCTTTTATATCTCTAGAAATTGTAGCTTGAGTAGCATCTACTCCTTGATCTCTTAATAATTTAGAAAGTTGACTTTGTGTTTTTACTTCATTATTTTGAATAATATCTAATATAAGTCTTTGTCTAGTGTATTTTTTCATTTGATCCTCTCTGTTAAATAATCAATTAAATAAATGTGAAAATCATTGTTTTTAAAGTCCTTAATATTTTCTTTAGCTTTTCTATTAAAGTCTAGTAGTAATTTTTTTGCATCATCAATAGAAATACATGATAAAATATTTAATTCAAACTCATCATATTTGTCTAAAATATCGTCTTGAAGTTGGAAAGCAAGTCCTAGATAATATGCGTAGTTTTCTAATTTTTCTAGCTTATCTTTTTCAACATTTGCATAAAAAGCTGCCATCATAATTGCAGCCATAAAAAGTCTTGCAGTTTTATTTTTATAAACATCAAGAATATATTCCAAATTTTCATCCTTTTTTGCCTTTATATCAAAAACTTGTCCTTTTATCATTCCATCTTTCCCACAAGCTTTAGCCAAATATTTTCCAGCTTCAAGAAAACGTTGGTCATATATACTCAAATCAAGAATAATTTCAAAAGCATAGGATAATAAACTATCTCCAACCAAAATCGCAAGATCTTCTCCATATTTTTTGTGGACTGTAAGTTTTCCTCTCCTATAATCATCATTATCCATACAAGGCATATCATCATGTACCAAAGAATAGGCATGAACCATCTCAAGTGCCAATGATAAATCAATTAATTTTTCATCAACTGACTCTTCTCCCAAAAGCATTTTTATAGTTTCCAAAAAAACTACAGGCCTTATTCTTTTTCCAGAATCACTTGCATAAATCAAGGACTCGCTTAAAGGATTATCATCTTCAAATTTTTCTATCATTGCCCTATCAATTATATTTTTGTCAGCAATTAAAATTTTATCAAATTTTTCCTTATTCATTTTTGTCATTATTTATTATTTCAACCTTTGCCTTATAATCATCGATTTTTTTATTTAGTTTGTCATAGATTTCTTTTGCCTCTTTATAAATTTCAAGACTTTTATCTATATTATCTTTATTTTCTTCTAAATCTTTTAACAAAGATTCCATTTTTTTATAATTTGCTTCAAATGTGTTATCCATCATAAATCTCAGCTTTCACTTCTCCGTCACTAAAAACTATATTTACCTTATCCTTATCTTTTAAAGAATATTTAGAATAAATAAAATTGCCATCAAAATCCTTAATAAAAATACTTTTTTTCTTAATATCCAAAATTGATTTTAAAGAATTTAGCTTGTATTTTAAAATTTCTAAATCTTTTTCTTTTTTTTCAATGTTTAAATTTAAATTATTCTTGATTTTTTCAAATATTTCATTTACATTTTTAGTTTTTTCATCAAGTAATTTATCTAAACTATAAGAATCTAAGCTGTATTTTAAATTATTAAGTTTTAATTCTTTTAATTCAATATTTCTATTTAAAGTTTTTTGGATGTCTATAAATATTTTATTTATATCTTGTCTAATTTTTTTATAATTTCTTACCAAATATGAGCCTGCTTCTGTTGGCGTTTGTAAGGACAAATCACTAACTAAATCTGTTAAAGACAAGTCTATTTTGTGTCCTATAGCTGAAATTATTGGACTTTTCGCCTTATATATTTCTTCTACTATATCTTTTTCATTAAAAACCTTTAAATCTTCTTTGCTACCACCTCCACGGGTAATAACAATTGCATCTAAGTTTTTTTTATCAAGAACATTTATTGCATTAATTATTTTATCTTTTGCACTAAGTCCTTGAACCTTTACTGGATAAAGATAAATATTTATGTCTGAAATTTCTTTATTTATTACAGATAAAAAATCTACTATAGCCGCTGATTTATCTGAAGTTATAAGGCCTATTTCTTTGGGATAATCGCAAATAGTTTTTTTGGTACCTTTATCAAAATAACCTTTTTTTAAAAATTCTTCTTTGATCTTTAGAAATTTTAAATATTCTTCTGATAAGCCCTTTTTTTCCATATTATTTACAGATATAGATATTTTGGAAAAAAAGCTATTGTAAATCAAATTTCCATCTACAATAACCTCATCTCCATTATCATAATCCCCTATATCCTTTTGTTCATAATAATAATAATAAATCACACAATCAATAATTTCATTTTCCTCTTTCAAGGAAAAATATATGTGATTGTGAGATATTTTGTAGTTGGCTATTTCACCTTTAACACTTACGTTTTGAAATAAAGGGTCGTGTTTAAAAGAGGTTTTTATATATTGGTTAAATTGTTTTACGCTTAAAGATTTCAATTATTTTCTCTTTTCTGCAATTTTACCTAATACACTGTTTATAAATTTATATCCATCACTTGTTGAATATTCTTTTGCAATATTTACAGCTTCATTTATAGAAACACTTATAGGAATATCTAAATTTTCCATTTCATTAACGCTCAAAAATAAAATTGACCTATCAACTTTTGCCATTCTTTGTAAAGATTTTAAGCCTATTTGTTCTCCAATTATATTTTCTAGATTATCATAATTTTCTATATATGATTTTAATGACTTATATAAAAAAGAATCTTTATCTAAATCTATTTCATGATTAATAAAGGCTTGGTCTATATCGTCAATATTTTTTATTTGATTTTCAAATATCAACTTAAATACCCAGTCTCTTTGTTTTGCCCTATTCATTATATTACTAAACTATTTACTTCGACATTAACTCTCTTTACAGATAAGCCAGTCATAGTTTCGACTTGTCTTTTTACATTTTCTTGGACATTTTTAATTGTTTTTCTCACATTTACATCTGCACTAAGTACAAGATTTAAATCTATAATTACAAAGCCATCCATTACAGAAATTCTTGTATCTTTTTTTGCTTCCTTATTGGATTTTGTGTTTGATTCAATTACACCATTAACTTCACTACAAGCTTTTTTAGCTATTTCTTCAATAGTTTCATTTGCAATTTTAACACTTCCAAATTTAAATGCTCTTGTCATTTTATCTCCTTTATACTCTGGATAAATATTCCCCTTTTCTAGTATCAATTTTTATAACATCTCCCTCATTTACAAAAACTGGAACATTTATAATTGCACCTGTTTCAACTTCTGCAGGTTTTGTTACATTTGTTGCTGTATCTCCCTTAACTGCTGGTTCAGTTTTTACAACTTCAAGTTCTACAAAATTAGGTGCCTCAATTGAAAATGGATTGTTTTTATAAAATCTCATTGTAGCAGTATCATTTTCTTTTATATAAGGAATTGCTTCAGAAACTGCATCCTTATCAACAGGAATTTGTTCAAAAGTTTCTGGATCCATAAAATAATATAAATGTCCGTCGTTGTATAAGTATTGCATTTCTTTTGTAGAAATAATAGCTTGTTCAAACTTTTCATTTGGGTTAAAAGTTACATCTTTATTTCCGCCTTGCATAACAGATTTTATTTTTGCTCTTACAAAAGCTGCACCCTTACCTGGTTTTACGTGTTGGAAATCTATTACTTGATAAACATCTCCATCATATTCAAAAGTTATTCCTTTTCTTAAATCATTTGCTGATATCATATATCCTCCTAATAGGTTGTTTTCTAATATTATACCACTTATATTTTATTTTTTAAATAAAAATGTAAAATTATGTAATAATCTAAAATAAATTTTCACTTTATTTTTTACAATTTGATATAATAATAAAAGGAGTTGACATGAAAAAATTAGCAATTATTTCAGAATATAATCCATTTCATAATGGACACAATTATATACAAAAAAAATCAAGAGAGATAACAAATGCAGATATAGTTATTGCAATAATGAGTGGAGATTTTGTTCAAAGAGGAGAAATAAGCCTTATAGACAAATATAAAAGAGCAAATTCTGCAATGCTTTCTGCAGATTTAGTTATTGAAATGCCTTCATTTATCTCTTTACAAGCGGCAAATCTTTTTGCTAGAAAAAATATAGAAATTTTAAATAAATTAGAAATTGATTATCTTGCATTTGGAATTGAAAATATTAGTGAAAATAATTTTTTAAAGACTTGTGAGAAGATATTTGAAAATGAAAATAGAATAAATATTGATACAAAGAATTTTCTAGATGAGGGAATGTCTTTTGCAAAAGCATCATATCTTGCCTCAATTAAATATATAGAAAATAAAGAATTTTTTTCCGCAAATAATATACTTGCTTTAGAATATCTCAGAGCTATAAAAAAACTAAAAGCAAATATAGAAATTGTACCAATCAAAAGAAAAAATTCTATGAATAAGGATGTTGAATTAAGAAAAGATTCATTTTCTTCTTCTAGCTCTATTAGAAATAACATTGAAAATATAAAAATTAAAGATTATCTTCCAAGTCTTTCTTATAATTATATAAAAAAATTTAAAAATGAATACAATATTTTTCCACAAAATGATTTATTGTATGAACTTTTTAGGTATAAAATTCTAATAGAAGAAAAAAATATGAAAGATATTTTATGTTACGAAGAAGGTATGGAAAATTATCTAAAAAAAATAGCAAAAGATGAAAAATTTTATAAAGATTTTATTAAAAATTCTACAAGCCAAAGATTTACAAAATCTAGGATAAAAAGACTTATGATAAATTACCTTTTAGAAAATAACACTTATCTTAATGAAGTAGACATAAATTTTATAAAAATTTTAGCTTTTAATGAGAACGCAACAAAATTATTCAAAGAAACAAATCTTAATATAGTTATGCAAAAAAAAGATATAGAGAAATTAAATAAAGAAAATAAAATAATCTTTGAGCAAATGATTAAGGCATCAAATTTGTATTCAATGATTATAGGAAGAAAATTTGATAGCGATTATAGAGAAAAAATCTCAATAAAAAAATCCTCTTATTAGAGGATTTTTATTTTGCAAATTTTATTTTTGATTTAATATATGTTGTTTATTTTTTTCCAATGATTGAGCCAATTGGTTGAAGTTTTCACTTGATTTTGTAAATAATTGGTCAATGTATTGGTATGATTGTTGTTTAATTTTATTTGCTTCTTGGTTTGCTTGTTCAAGAATTCTTTGTGCTTCTTGTCTAGCCTCTGCTGTTATTTGATGTTCTGAAATCATTCTTTGATATTGGCTTTTAGCTTGTTCTTTGAAATTTTTGATTTCATTATTTGCATTTTGTACTTTAGATCTTGCTTCGTTTTCTGCTTCTTGCAAAATTCTTTCTTTTTCATCGTTAATCCATTGAGCATTTTTGATTTCTGTTGGAAGAGAATCTCTCATATCTCTAACAATTTCAAAAATTTCATCTGGATCAACTGAAACCTTTCTTGAAAATGGAACAGAACTAGCATTATCCATTATATCTTCAATTTCATCAATTAGTTCGTTAATATTTGCCATTAGTTTTTTCCTCCTAGTTTATTTTTTTCATATATAGCTTTTTTTACATTTTTTGATACAAATTTAGATACATCTCCACCAAAACTAGCTAGCTCTCTTACTCCACTTGAGCTTATAAATGAGAATTTCGGGTCAGAAAGTAGAAATATAGTTTCAAGATCTTCATATAGGCTTGAATTAAATTGAGCAATATTCATTTCGTACTCATAGTCTGTAACTGCCCTTAAACCCCTAACTATAATTTTTGAATTTTCTTTTTTTGCAAAGTCAACTAACAAACCTTCGAAAGTTTTGACTTTGACATTATCTAGTTGAAATTCTTTAATTTCATTTTCTATTAATTGTTTTCTCTCTTTAATTGAGAAAAGAGAGTGCTTGGCTTCATTTATCAATATAGCAATGACTACCTCATCAAACATCTTATTTAATCTTTTTATTATGTCTAAGTGTCCGATTGTAATAGGATCGAAGCTACCTGGATATATCACTTTCATAGCAATAAATTTTTATGATTTTCCTTCCATATTTTTTTTCTTTAATCAAATTTAAATTAGTCATATCAGAAAAATCAATATTCCTATCTGATTCGCTTATTATTATACCATTTTTATTTAATAAATGATAGGTCAATATATATTCTAGACTAATTTTTAAATAATCTTCTTTATAAGGAGGATCTAGGTATATGTAATCAAAAGTTTTATTATTTTCTTTTAAAATTTCCAAAACTTTTCTAAAATCCCCTCTTATAGTTAGAGCATTTTGACTTTGAATTTTTTCTATATTTACCTTGAGTATTTTATAATTTGAATTATTTAATTCTCCAAAAACAACCTCTTTTGCACCATGAGATAAAAATTCTATTCCCATTTGTCCTGTACATGAAAATAAATCCAAAGCTGTAAAATCCTTTTTATAAGGATAAAGCATAGCCATAACTGCTTCTTTTACCTTGTTATCTGTAGGTCTTGAATTGTTAGCTTTTGGAGATTTTATATTAAATCCTTTATACTTTCCAGCTACTACTCTCATTAATTTAACACAATCCTTTTGTCTATATTAAAATATTTTTCTAAATAAGAAAAATTAACTCCTTCAAAATTTTTATCTTTAAGATATGTAAACATTTTAAAGCAAAGATTTATTTCATCTTCTTTTAAATTAAAATAATTTACATCATCAAGATTTTTTCCATGTTGAATTGTTGATAGAATCTTGCCAGCACCTCTTAGTTTCAAATCTTTTTTTGCAATTTCAAAACCGTCGTTTGAATTTTTTATTATATTTAGCTTGCTTCTCTCATCAACTTTTTCGCTAATCAAATAGCAAAATGATTTATAAGATCCCCTGCCTATTCTTCCTCTAAGTTGGTGTAGTGATGATAAACCAAAATTATTGGCATTATAAATTATCATACAATTTGCATTAGATACATCAATTCCAACTTCTATAACTGTAGTAGATATTAAAATATCAATTTTACCATCAGAAAAATCTCTAAGAATTTCTTCTTTTTCACTTGCCTTTAACTTTCCGTGAAGTTTTTCAATTCTAATATTTTTAAATCTTTTTTTATAGCGTTTATATAAATTCTCTAAAGAATTTTCATCATCACTATCTATAGAATCACTTACAACATAAACTTGCCTACCACTTTTTATAAAATCTTCGATTTTAGAAAACAGGCTATTTTCCATTGATAAAAGAACAAGTTCAGTTATAATTTCTCCTCTTCCTTTTGGAAGTTCAGTAATTTGAGATAAATCTAATAATTTTTTCATCTTCAAAAAAAGTGTCCTTGGAATTGGAGTTGCTGTCATTGTTAGGTAATTTGCATCATTACCTTTTTCGTATAAGGCTTGTCTTTGTCTAACTCCAAACCTATGCTGTTCATCCGCAACAATTAGTTTCAAATTTTTAAATTCCACATCATATACAATAAGTGCATGTGTACCAATAACAATGTCTATTTCGCCATTTTTGATTTTATTCTTAAGATCTTGCTTATTTTTTGTTGATGATGTAAGTAAAGAAATTTTTAAGCCAAAGCTTTCAACAAAATTTTTATTTTTCTCATATTGCTGAATTGCCAAGACTTCTGTTGGAACCATCATACAAGTTTGGTATGAATTTATCGAAAAAATAATCATCACTATTAAAGCAATAATAGTCTTACCACTTCCAACATCCCCACACAAAAGCCTATTCATAATTGATTCACTTGTAGAATCTTTTAAAATTTCAATCAAAGACTTATATTGACTTGGTGTCAATTTAAAATCAAGCTTATTTAAAATATCATTTAGATTATATTTTAAATTTAAATCTTGGTAGGAATTTTCTTTTTGCATTACATAGATAAAAATCAATTCCTTTAATAAATCTATAATCTTAATTTGACTTTTAGCACTTTTTAAATTTTCAAGGCTAGTTGGGAAATGAATTTCCTTCAAATTTGAAAATTTATCCGAAAAATTAAAGTCATCAAGAACTTTTTTATCTAATAAAACTTCATTTTCATCAAAAAATTCCAAGGCTTGACCTATAAAATCAGATAAATTTTTATTAGTCAAAGATTTTGTAAGCGGATATATAGGTACAATATTTCCAATTCTATCGTCATCTATATCTGTAAATTCTGGATTATGGCATTCAATTTCATAACCATTTTTTACGATTTTTGTATAAAATTTATATGTTTGTCCGATTTTTAAGGATCTTGGCGAAAATTTGTCGTTAAAAAATACTATTTTTATTCTTTTATCATTTTCACTCGCATAAAGATAAGAGATAGAAAATTTTTTACTATAATTTGTATAAAGCTTTGATTCTATTTTCCATTCAAAATAATGTTTATTTCCATCAAGACCATGGGATAAGTCGTATTTTTTTGACCTATCCTCATATTCCCTAGGATAATAATTATATAAATCTTCTAGCTTATAAATTGATAATTTTTCTAAATATTCTTTTTTCTTTTTGCCTAAACCTTTTAGGTCCAAAAGGTCCATCTATCCTACTCCAAGGTAATAGTGTAATAATATAAAGGTTGTCCACCATAAATCAATTCTACATCGCAATCTTTGAATTTTTTTTGAGCAAATTTTTGAAGTTTTCTGGCTTCTTTATCTTCTATATCTTCTCCATAATATATGGTTATAAGAGATGTGTCCTCATCGACCGCCTTCTCCAAAGTTTCTCTAGCAGTTTTTTCTATTGTTTTTTTGCTTGTAACAATACTATTGTCAACTATGCCAATGTATTCATCTTTTCTAATTTCTACATTATTCACATTTGTATCTCTAACTGCTATAGTAACTTCCAAAACCCTTACATCTTCAATCGCATCGTTGAAATTTTCCATATTTTCATCTAATGATTCATCTTCATCAAATGATAGTAGAGCAGAAAAAGATTCTGGAATTGACCTAGTTTCAACTACTCTACAAGTTTTATCAGACAATTGGCAAGCTTGTTTAGCACTCATAATTATATTTTTATTATTAGGGAAGATAATAATATTTTCGCTATCTACTTTCTCAATTGCCTTAAAAATATCTTCAGTTGAAGGGTTCATAGTTTGCCCACCAGCAATAATCCTATCAACATTTAAACTTTCAAACACTTTATCATAGCCTTCTCCCCTTGAAACAGCTATGAATCCATATTTTTTAGATGGTTTTTTGTTTACTTTTATATCATTCAATACATCTGGATTAGTATTTTCAACATTCATCGTCAAAACTTGTCCATAATTTGAAACTACTTCTAAAAGTTCCTTTATACCATCGCAATCAAATGAAAGTCTCAAAATTCCATTATCAAAATCTTCTGTCAAAGATGTAGAAAGCTCATTTAATTTTTCAAGTAAATCATCTTTTTCATCTTCACTTATGCTTACTGATAGGTCGATATTATAGTCTTTTGATGGCAAATCTTCAATTTCAATTTCTGATAAATCAGTTTCAATATCAATTTCTCCATTTAAAGCTTTTAAAGCTCCTTCAAGCAAAAACATCAATCCTTGTCCACCAGAATCTACAACCTTAGCCTCTTTTAAAACTGGCAATAAATTTGGAGTATCAAGCAAAGCCTTATGACCAGCTGCAATAATTTTATATAAATACTTATCAATATCAATGTTATTTTCAAAAGAGTTATTTGCTTCTTCTGCCATCAATCTTGACACAGTTAAAATTGTTCCCTCAGTAGGTTTCATTACAGCCTTATAAGCAGTCTTATTTGCAACTGTAAAAATATCTCTTATACTTTCAGCATCAATAATATCCTTACCTTTGATAGCTTTAGACATTCCCCTACAAAGTTGTGATAAAATTACACCAGAATTTCCTCTCGCTCCCATCAAAGTTCCTTGGCTTAAAGCCTTAGCAACATCATAACAAGATGAAGTTTCAGTATCCTTTACTCTTTCTACACCAGATTTCATTGTCATAGTCATATTTGTTCCCGTATCCCCATCTGGAACAGGAAAAACATTTAAGCTATCGACAACATCCCTTTTCTCATTAAGTAGTTCAAAAGCTTTAATAATAATGCTTTTGAACTTATTACTATCGATTTTTTTCATATTTCACCTAACTTCTAATTCCTTGAACTAAAATATTTACACTAGATACACCAACATTAAGAGAATGTTCAACATTATATTTCACATTTTCAATTATATTTTGGCATACAACTGCAATTCTTACACCATAATTTAAAAACAATGATATATCTATAGTCACAGTTCCGTCTATATTTCTTAAAACTTTTACACCTCTGTTCATATTATCAATGCCTAAAAGTTTATAAAATCCATCTTTTGTACTTCTGCTAGCAAGACCTACAACACCATAGGATTCCATAACAGAAGCTGCAGCAATATTTGCAATTACTGTTTCTGAAATACTAACTTTACCGTAATTGTTTTTATACTTAATTGCCATAAACTCCTCCATTTTATTTTTTTATATATAATTTATTATACCATAAATAGTAAATATTTATAATTGTACGCTTTTAGCAAAATTAAATTTAAAATTTTTAAAAGTTTTCAATATAATTTTTTTTAAAATTTTTAAAAAAAAATCTTCAAAATTAATTTTACGAACAAAAAAAGGATGAGCAAGCTCATCCCAGAGCGTCGACAAACCCACTAATAAATCAGGTTTATTGACGCTTTTTTTATCTCTATTCTAAAATATATTGATTTTTTAAATAATATAGCAAGTATCTTAGTAAATAGAGGAAAATCATCATCATCTCCGTCTAATCTATCTAGTAATTTTGCTAGTTTTTTCATATTTAGGCACGCAAAAGTAAGTGCTGCTTTCATACTCATTTTTGCTTTTCCTATCATGTTAGTATATCTAAAGC